>Ga0304730_1001354_pt1 | contig 18728 bp, 17 predicted proteins | sample M_130628_MF_Meta_FD_190474 | JGI IMG/M metagenome (GOLD analysis project Ga0304730, IMG submission 190474) | Freshwater microbial communities from Lake Montjoie, Canada to study carbon cycling - M_130628_MF_MetaG (v2) (version 2) | ecosystem: Environmental > Aquatic > Freshwater > Lake | place...
ACTTCTTTCTTACTGTTACTACGGTACTGCGTGCCCCCAACGGGATTCGAACCCGTGTTACCGCCGTGAAAGGGCGATGTCCTAGGCCCCTAGACGATGGGGACGTTCTAAGGCTTCCCAATCTTACCTGCCATTGAGCGTGCAACCAAACCCGATAATTAAGCGCAAAAAAGCCACTATCCGCCGGAAAACGGATAGTGGCTCTTCTGTTGAAACTTTGTTAGCGATTAATTAAGTGTCCAACGCACAGTGATTGTCACTGTCACATCCTGCTCTCCTAGATCAATCTGAACAGCAGAGTCTGCTTCTGCCTTTGCCATTGGGAAAGGTGATGAGTAAACAGGTGAAGATTGCTCTTCCAATGACAGGACTTTGCCAATGCTTGTGCCAAGAAGCTTTGCATAAGAAGAAGCTTTTGATTTCGCATTAGCAACAGCTGCTGCTCGTGCATCCTCAGTGGCAAGTGAAGGATTAAGAGTTACAGGAATAACTCCACCTAGCTGCACATTGTCACCACCTGCAGTCACAACAGCCTCAATAATTGATCCAGCTTTAGAAGCGGTGCGGACTAGAACATCAAATGATTGTGATGCGCGGTAGCCGGTGATCTTTGTGCCAGCCTCTTGTGTCCAGTTGTATTCAGGATAGACAGAGATATTTGCTGAGCGCATATCTTTAGTTGCAATACCTGCTGTCTTTAGCGCTGCTCTCACAGCAGCTGCTGATTTGCTGGCAGATGAAAGTGCTGCAGCATTAGTAGATGCAAGTGCCGAGACTGTTGCATTAAAGCGAACAGCATCTGGGACAACAGAGACAGTTCCAACACCGGTCACGGTGATGAATCGGTTATCTGTGGTGCCAGCACCATTGGCTGGGATTGCTAGCGCGACTACTCCTGCAACGGCAGCGACAGTAAATGCGGTTAGGACTGTGCGAAGTTTTGTAAGTTTCATGTATCAAGTATCTCTTATCAGGTGGGAATGGCGTGAATATGGGCTGGGAATAGTGAGAGAATAAAGGGGTGGCCCAGTTCTTAAGTAATTGCAGCGCGAATGCGATGGCAGATGCTGCTGCGAATTTATTGGCCGGTGGATTAGTGGCGTTTCCAACTGAAACTGTTTATGGCTTGGGTGCTGATGCGTGTAACGCAGATGCGGTTGCGCGAATTTATTCAGTTAAGGGTCGGCCTGCAGATCACCCATTAATTGTGCATGTTGCATCGATAGAAGGCTTGGGAGATTGGGCAGACGATGTGTCGGGCTACGCAATTTCATTAGCGCGTGATTTTTGGCCAGGGCCAATGACTTTGGTTGTTAAGCGCAGTGCTTTGGCTGGGGATTTTGTAACAGGTGGGCAGAACACAGTTGGCGTTCGCGTTCCCAACCATCCAATTGCGTTGGGGTTGCTCGAAGCTTTTGATCGAGCTGGTGGCAAGGGAGTTGCTGCGCCCAGTGCTAATCGTTTTGGAAATGTATCTCCTACTACCGCGCAAGCGGTTAGTGATGAGCTTGTTGATTACTTAGCAGAAGGTGACCAGATTTTTGATGGTGGACCGTGTGATGTCGGTGTTGAATCAACGATTATTGATTGCACAGGTGATGTGCCGAAGATTTTGCGTCCTGGGTCGATTACTGCCCAGATGATTGCTGAATCGACAGGCTTAGAAGTTGTTGAGGTTGTGGAAGAAAGTGCGATTCGTGTCAGTGGTTCGTTAGAGGCTCACTACGCGCCGGCGGCAAAGGTTTTTCTTTGTGGGACTCCGACTGCGGGGCAAGGATTTATTGCACATGCAAATATCCAAACCCCAGCGGGGGTAATTCGGTTGGCATCACCAGGTAGCGATGAAGAGTTTGCTCGGATTTTGTATTGGGCGTTGCGAGCTGCGGATGATCAGGGCCTAGCCGAGGTCGTCGTTACGCAGCCAATAGGAATTGGTATTGCCGTTGCCATTCGTGACCGTCTAAAGCGCGCCGCTTTTGGCAGCGCACAGAGTTAGGTCAATAGGATTTCGCTTATGTCATTGGTCGTAAAGTTATGAGCATTACCGCTGCTCAATATATGATCTTGGGTGTTGCAGCTTTTGCTTTAACAGGGCTGTTGACTTGGCCAATAAGGGCTCTAGCAATTCGCTTAGGCGCGATGGATGCGCCGAATGTGGCACGTAAAACTCAGGCAGAACCAGTTCCGTATTTGGGCGGGGTAGCGATTGCCATTGGTATTTCTTTAATCACTTTGGGTGCAGTTTTTGTTGGCGCAGATAATTTTGCGGGCGAAAATAATAATCAGCTAAAGGATTTAGCGTTAACTGTTTTGTTCCCTGCGCTAGTCCTTGGGGCAATGGGATTGTTTGATGACCTGCGCTCTCTTTCACCTTGGCCACGGTTGATCGCACAAACTTTTGTTGGAACTGTAGTTGCATTTGTAATTGTTGAAAATGGAACCATTGGGACGCCATTTGGAAATGGTGGCACCGATGATTCGGGAACATGGATCAACACAGCTGTCACAATTTTCTGGATCGTCGGAATCTGTAACAGTATTAACTTCTTTGATAATTTAGATGGAGCTGCATCAGGTGCGGTTGCAATTGCCGCTCTTGGGGTATTTGTTATTGCATTTGATCGCGGACAAGAGCTAGTGAGCGCACTATCGATTGTTACAGCGGGATCCACAATTGGTTTTTTGATGTGGAATAAATCACCGGCAAAGATTTATATGGGCGATGCGGGTGCACTGTTCTTAGGAATCATTATTTCGGTTGCGGCGATTCGTTTGAATCCAGGGATTACCCCGACCTGGCATTCACTTGCCATTCCTGTGATGTTGTTAGCGGTTCCTTTGCTTGACACATGTGTTGCTGTTTTCTCGCGCCTTGCGCGTGGACTGTCTCCGCTAACTGGCGGCAAAGATCATTTATCTCACCGTTTGCTCCGAAGTGGATTGACCAGACCGAAGGCCGCGTTTTCATTATGGCTTGCGTCGGGATTTTGTACATTTATTGCAGTAATTTTGTATCACTACGCACAGGATTTTGGCGTATTCCTAATTGGAATTTTCTCAATAGGGTGGTTTTTGGCTTTGGTCATGTTTTTACGAACGCCATCCCATGACTAACGACAACGTAAACAAAACCCCGGGACTCCGATACGATTGCACTCGCAGAAGATTCTGCAGTGGGGCCTATAGCTCAGTCGGTAGAGCAACGGACTTTTAATCCGTGGGTCGACGGTTCGAGCCCGTCTGGGCCCACATGCGCCTTAAAACCGGACTATTTGAGGATACCTCTAGAGATAAGTGGTTAGTCACTGGCGGGGCTGGATATATCGGGGCACATGTTGCTGAGACTTTTCTGGCAAACGGAAAGTGCGTTCTCCTTTTGGATAACCTCACAAAAGGAAAATTGAGTCGAGTGCAATACCTAAAAGAGAATTTTAGTGACAATGTTTTATTTCAAGTGGTTGACATTAATGATTTGAGCGGACTGAAAGAAGTTTTTTCTAAGCTTAATCCCATAGGAGTTATTCATACCGCCGGACTGAAATCCATTAACGAATCGTACGAAATTCCGGATGAATATCACCAAACTAATTTTTATGCAACAAAGAATTTATTGGAATTATCTGTAGAATTTGGAGTAAAAAAATTAATTTTCTCCTCAACGGCCGCTCTGTATAATGGAAATGATGTTGGGTTAATTACTGAGGAGTCGAACAAAGAGCCCAAATCGCCATATGGCATTTCTAAATTATTGGCCGAAAATGAACTAGCAAAATTTAGTGCATTAGACGGTTTTCAAGGAACGGCTTTGCGATTCTTTAATGTAATTGGTGCAAGTTCCAAGCAATTAATGGATACTTCATCACAAAATCTATTACCGATTTTATACAAGAAAATTATCAATGGAGATTCGCCCGTTATCTACGGTAATGATTATGACACTCCCGACGGAACTTGCATTAGAGATTTTGTAGATGTAAAAGATATAGCGATTGCGCATCTAAAAGTGGCGGAAGCTAAGGCGGATCTACCCTTAAGCATGAATTTAGGATCTGGGAAAGGCTATTCAGTGCTCGAGGTTCTCAATATCTTGAAGCTGGAATTGGGAAAGATGGAAATAAGCCCGATTTTCAAGGAAAGGCGTTTGGGGGATGTCCAATCCGTAACGGCTGATATTAGAAAAGCACAGCAATCAATTGGTTTTGAACCTAGATTTACAATTCAGGAAAGCATAAAAGACTACTGCGCATTTTCACAAACCTTAGACTAGTCATCCCCGGATGAGTTTGAAGTTCGAATGTTTTCGGATTTTGATTGCCATAAGGTGCGAAATACAAGCCCGATTTATCAACTTTAGTTCAATTGTAAGTAAAGCTTGCGTCAGAAGCCCTGAAATGCCGGCAGAGTCTAATCTTCAATGTTACTATCGATAAATGAAAGTCCCTTTAGCCTCCACGGGATTGCGACCTTCGGATTTAGAGGCAGCAATCTTGACACTCGAATCTGGTTCATTAACCATGGGTGATCAAGTTAGACTTTTTGAAAGAGAAATGGCTGAGTATTTAGGCTTAAAAAACTTTATAATGATGAATTCTGGATCATCTGCCAACCTGGCGATTTTTGAGGCCTTACTTCGTCCAAGCATGAATGAACCCTTATTGAAAAAGGGCGACAGCATTCTTGTCCCTTCAATAGCTTGGCCAACAACTATTTGGCCGATAGTACAACTGGGTTTAAAACCTGTTTTTGTTGACGTTGATCAAGCAACAATTGGAATTGACCTGAGAAAAGCTCAAGAAATTATTGATAAAGGAAATTTGAAAATTAGTGGACTTTTTCCAATTCATCCTCTTGGTTTATCGTTACACGAAAATGAGATTATTGAATTTTGTCAAAAAAATAGATTAATTTATCTCGCCGATGTGTGTGAATCACTCGGATCCTTTCGTGGTAAGACCCATGCGGGGTCTGGCGCCTTGGCATCCTCATATAGTTTTTACTTCTCACATCACATAACCACAATGGAAGGCGGCGGTGTTGGCACAAATGACTCTGGCCTCGCGGATGACCTTCGGTCAATTAGGTCTCATGGTTGGTCAAGAGACCGACTTGACATAGCCGAATGGGGTAAAAATGTTTCTCAAATTGATTCAAAGTTTAAATTCGTTACAACTGGATTCAACGTTCGCCCCATGGAAATTCAGGCGTCTATTGGCCTAAATCAACTGAAATCCTTAGATGAATTCATTGAAAAGCGAAGGGCTACCGCAACAAAAGTCTCAGGGGCTTTGGCCGGAAAAGGTTTGCAAGTCATTGATGGTGGCGAGCTTTCAAAATCTCGAGCCATGGCCCATTCTTGGATGCTAATTCCGATCATGGTTTTGGGAGAAGATCAAATTAGAAGAAAAAAAGTGATTACTGACTACTTGGAAGATTTCGAAGTGGAAACTCGCCCAGTCCTAACAGGCAATTTCCTAGCCCAGCCCGCCATGAGTCGCCTTGGAGATTCTTACCCTCCTGCTTCAGATTTTCCTATAGCAACAGAGATTTCTGAATCTTGTTTCCTCGTGGGTGCCCATCATGATTTAACTGATGAGCAAGTTGATTACATGATAGAGGCTCTAATCAAGGCCGATCAAATTGCGCAATAGTGAACAGAACTCTCTTGGGCCAAACTCTGAAATAAAGAGAGTAATTCTATTTCCAAGTTATTACGATCTCCCGAACCTTGTTAAGTTAATTGAAGAGATAGTTGTAGATTTGACGCTGACTGATGCGATTTTGATTCTTGATGATTCGAGTATTGAGCACTTTCAACAGAACCAACCTCAATTCTCAGAAATTACATTGAATTCAGGAGTGCAAATATCCTTCTCTCGTGCAGAGTCAAAATCTGGTCGAGGTGGAGCCGTCTTTAGAGGAATGAAGTACTCAGAAAAAAATTTTCCTGCATTAGAATATGTTGTCGAAGCAGATTCTGACGGATCCCATCAAGGCCAAGACATTTTGAAGGTTTTGAATTCCCCAAAAGCTGATTTTCTCATTGGAAGTCGCTATCTACCAGACAGTCGGATTGAAGGCTGGCCACTATCTCGTCGGGTGTTGTCCCTTATTCTGAACAAAGTTATTCCAAGACTCTTGGGTATTGAATGCACGGATATCACTAATGGGCTACGGCGATATTCCGTAAGGGTCATTCGAATACTTTCGAGTGTTGGCCAATCACACACGGGATTCATTTATCTTTCTGAGCAAGCATTGATTTGCCAAAAATCAGGTTTTGAAGTCAAGGAGATTCCTATTCACTTCTTGAATCGAGAACTTGGAAACAGCACCGTCGGACCCTCTGAAATATTTAATGCTTTGTACGGCTTGCTATTGATTATAAAATCTAAGTCAAAATGAAGAATTTCAAACTTCATTTTGCAACAGGCAAATCTGGAACTATAGGGAAACATCTTGAAGCCTCTACCTTGGATCTTTCTATAAACCTACAGGAAAACTTTTCCCAAATTGAATTCGGTTGTTCTCTAGAGAATGCAAACGTAACGCACTTGGCCGGAGTAGTCGGTGAAAAGCTGATTCAGAGTGATCCCAAAATGGCGAGAGAAGTTAACGTTAATGGAACCCTAAGGCTTGCAGAAAAGTTACTTGAGTTAAAAATTGGTAGATTTACATACGTTTCAACAAGCCACGTATACGCCACCTCCGACAAGCCAATCAAAGAAGATTGGCCAGTAAATCCTTTGAGTGAATACGCAAATCAAAAATTAGAAACGGAAACCGAACTTATGAATCTCTTCAGGAATTCCGATGCAGAACTTACGGTTTTAAGGATCTTTAGTATTTTGGATTGGGATGTCAAGGAATTCACATTGGGTGGTGCAATTGCACGTGCACATTTTAGCGGGAAGAGAAATTCTGTTCGATTTGGGGATGATGTAAGAGACTTTCTAACACCCCGTTCCGCAGCAAAGATTCTAGAATCCGTCGCAAGGACATCCGAAATGGCTGGGGTTTGGAATGTTTGTTCTGGAAAAGAAATGACGATACGAGAAGCTGGATTGAGAATGATCGGTGCTGAGGCAAATGACGGGACGGCGGACATCTTTGAAGAAGGAAATTCAGCGGTGCCATTTCTTGTGGGTTGTAATCAGAAGTTACTGTCCTATATACCGTCAGATTTGTTCACGTGGCATCCTAGTAATAACAGAAAACCTATCGAGAAGGGCTTTGAATGTGAATCCTAATACCCCCTCAAGAAGCAGTCTTACAATCTTCTACGCTTCGGTTTTTTTCATCGTGACCTCTCTAATTAATTGGGCTATCAGCTTTCCACTTGTAATTTTTTCAAATTTGAGAGCAGGCTTCAATTTCGCTGATCTGTTTTCAACCCTAAGCACGGTTGATTGCTATTCACGAATCGGACTTGACGTTTATTCATCGCAAAATAGCGGCTATTGTGGTAACTATATCTATGGAGCTGATTTACTCTCAACTTTCAATATTCTGAGATTGAATCCAGAATTTAGCACGTTTATTGGAATCATATTCATTGTTAGTGTGAGTTCAACTTTTGCAATCTTTCTTATTACTAGCTCAACATCTAAGACAGGTATAGCTTTAGGAACAGTACTTTTTTTCTCTCCAGGTGTGTCTTTACTATTTGAACGAGGAAACATCGACGCCTTGGTATTTGTTGGATTAGTGGCATCCGGAGTCCTCGCAAAGAAAAATAGATTCTATTCCAGTTTTGCAATTCTTGGCATATTGTCCGTTTTAAAGTTCTATACATTTCCATGCATGCTTGTTTACCTTCTGCTTCAGAAAAATTCAAAAAAGCGTATTTTTGGAAGCAGTCTAATTATTGTTGTTTTTGCACGAATCATTTTCAGCCTCTCCAAAATTGAAAGTGCAATTCCAGAAGGTGGATACGCTCAGTTTGGCGCAAAGATTATTGGTAATTATTTCCGAGGCCTGGGTCTACCCGTCAGTTATTTGCAAGGTCGTTTGATTGCCTATATCTCAATTGTATTGATTTGCTTTTTCTTGTTGACAAATAGAATCACAAAGGCAAAATTACAGCAGAGACTGCTCCAAAGAGACGACTTGTTGACACCAGGTTTCTTCTGTGCCGTAACTTTTATTTCTTGTTACATACTTGGGTTGAACTACGATTACAGGTTAGTCTTTTTTGCACCCTTTGTTATCTGGTTGTTAGAAATACTATATCTACAGCGCACCACTTCTTATGTATTCATTTCGATATCACTTTTTGGAGCATGGTTCTCAACGGGCTTAGGGAGCTCACTGTTTATAGATAACCTATTTTGGCAACGTTACATTGTGAACTTCTTCCAAGCCATAGGAGATGTTTCTATTTGGTTAATAGTTTCGGTTTCTATATCCTTAGCTATACTTTCAGTAGATCGGCTCAAAGTGCTTTTCAAATCGGGGAAAGTGGCAAACGTATCATGAAAAATCTTGGCTCAAAGTTTCTAAGAAGAACTATTTCAATCCTCATGAATTTTCTAAGGAGCGTCTCTTTTGTGCGCAGCGAAAAGTTACTCCGAGAAATGTCATCATTGCCGGATTACCCTTCGAGTGCTGCTACACACAAACAATATATTCATCTGACACTTCTTGGAGCCAAAAGCACTTATGAAACCCTCTCTTACTTTAGCCAACTAACAGAGTCAAAGATTGTGAATTTAGAAGACTTGGGATTGTCACCTACTGAAGAGAAAATTGCTTCAAAACTAGAAGAACTGTTTAACTTTCACGGAAGCGACAAAGCCAATACACACAATTACCCACGGTTGTATGCAAAAGTGATCAAGTTACTACCTGAGAGATCTTTCAAAATTATCGAAATTGGAATGGGTTCCAACAATTTGGATACCCCATCAAATATGGGGGCTTTTGGAAGACCTGGAGCTTCACTACGGGCCTGGAGAGATTTTGCCACCAACATTGAGGTATTTGGTGGTGACATCGATTCTAGGATACTTTTTTCAGAAAGCAGAATTGATACTTTTGTCGTTGATCAAACCAATCAAGAGTCGTGGGAAGTATTCTTGAATGAAGTTTCTGATGAAAAATTTGATTTAGTGGTAGATGATGGGCTCCACTCCCCTTATGCCAATTTAATGACGATTAAGAATTTACTCCCTAGCCTCTCAGATGATGGCACCTTGATAATTGAGGATGTAAATGAGTCTGCGTTACCAGTCTGGAGAATCTTTGAAAAATTACTTCCCCTAGATTATCACTTTCGTCTAATTGAGGCCAAAAATTGTTACGTAGTTCTAATTAGAAAATCTGGAGAATTCGGGTTCTAAATCTCTTATCCTCAACAAAACCAATTCCATAAGGTTTGGTGAATAAACGCAAACCAAGAATGAAAACTGCCTTCACCATAGAGGTCGCAAAGATTTTCTTAAGAACAGGCCTATTTTCTCTTCTTTGTTTTCGAGAGTCCATAGTAGACGAATCCTCTATTTCTATTTGTGGGTGCTTAAAGTAAGGCTTCAATGGGGCTATCCATCGGAGTTTTTTCATCGAATGGGGCCAATCCGCGACCTCATTTAGATTGGTTGGCTTGTTTGAGAGAAACTCAAGCGCTTCATGATTTAGTGCATATGCAACTGCACAATCGGGAACTAGTGCAATACGAAAAAAGCAGTCTCTACGACGTTTCCACAGAAGACCAAATTGTTCTGGAGCAAGATGAACGGCGATCGGATCTGAATTTCCGAATGTAGTCTCAATTTGCTTAAGGAATGCCTCTAGGCTTCCGTTATCAGCAAGTGGGACAGCGTCATCTTCAAGAATTACAACCCAATCTAGGTTCTTCGCACGAGCAATTTGCCGAGCTTTCTCATGACTTTTCGCAATTGCAATCTCAATCATTGATAGAGAGGAAAATTCATTCTTCAAAACATTCTGCGGTAATTGCTGAGGAGTAATTCCCGTCACGATATCAATGGAAAACTCACTTCCATAACCGGACAACACTCCACTGTTCTCCACCAAGAGTGCCTGTTCCAGAGTAATTATCAACGTTTCAATTTTCATTAGAAATCTCTTCGAAAACCATTTTGAAAATAAAGATAAATTTTATAGTAATAAAAGTAAAAATTTACACGATGCTGTAGTAGTTGGTTGAGAAATCTTATAGTACCAAAAAGAAATTTTGATGTTTCTACATGGTTCACAAACTGTTGCGAATAAAAATCCCGATTCTCAAATTGGTCAACAACCTCCCCTAAAAATTCCCCATTTTCTCGGGCTCGACGTATACGTTGAGAATTCTTCTCGTAGAATTGAAATGAATCATGGATGAGGCACCTGTCAACTATCATGGGATAGACATATAAATTAAGGAATTCCTGATCCTGTCCTTTCTCAACTCCAAACTTATTGGTTTCACTCCAGATCTTTGATGATTCCAATAATTCCCTTTTTGCGCCCCATAAGCCACCCATTATTTGCGAAGTATGTAGAGGATGATCTCGGACAATGTGTCCATCTTTGCCAGACTCGCACCATTCAGAAATGACGAAAGAATCTCGATCCCCAATTCGAGAATCCACATCTCTAATCAGTACTCGTTCAGCAAAGGGAAGCGTGAAAGCTTGAAATCGCCAGAACATGCCATTGGCATGCCAATCCTTTTGTTGCCTAAAAACTAGCGCTTTATGAGATCTTAAGCTTGCTTCTAATTCGACTGACACCTCGGAAGCAAGAAAATAAACAGCTTGCCAATCGCTCATTTCCCTCTCAATAAATTCTGCATTCCTTATGGCACCCTCAAGATAAAGAGGATCGGTACCGTAAAGTGAGAATGAGATGAGATTCATGAGTCAATCGTATCAATTTTAGCTAGTAGAAGAAGTGGACTATTTTCACTATATTAGTGGGATGGCTTTCAAGGTTCGATATATTGATTTCTGGCCTGGATTCTTACCTGCAAATTTTTTGTTCACCTGCCTACTCGAAGAATTAGTTGGCTCTAATGTTGAAATAGTTAAGGACACAACTACAAAAGTTGATTTGCAATTCAATAGCGTCTTTGTCTTTGGCTCTATTTTCGAAAAAACATTTATGAAATTGCAATCTAAATTGAGCAGCAGCAGTGACATTGATTATCAATCGAGAGTAAGAAAATTTCATCGACTAAATCGAGATTATCCAGCAACAAAATATGTTTGGTACACGGGAGAAAATCGAAGTGCTCCAACAGAATCCTTTGATCACACAATTAGCTTTGACCCTACCGATGCAAAATTTGGTAATCTCTATTTTCCATATTGGATGTTGAGAATTGACTGGGGTTACCGAAAAGGCGAATTCGAAATAATGCCTAGAGTAGAAGAAATGATGAGTACTCGCTCTCCAGTAGCAAGACCCTTAAACGCCTGTCTATTTTCTAGTAAATTTGTTGCGGGACGAGAAAGAATATCTAAAATAGTTGAGGAACTAATTCCAATAGAAAAATTTGGAACACAGTTTAATCGGCCAGTAACTTCAAAATTTACGACAGCACAAGACTTTGGATTACAACTATGTCTTGAGAATGAAATTTCACCCGGTTATGTAACTGAGAAGATTCAAGAAGCTTGGGCCTCTAGAAATGTTCCGATTTGGGCGGGTCTTCAGACGTACCCATACTTTAACTCTGATGCAATGATCGATGTTACTAACCTCAATAGTCTGGAAATTCAAAACAAGCTTAAAGGCATTTCTCCAGATGAGCTTTTAGAAATTCAATCTCGGCCGATTTTGATGGCAAAGCCATCATTAGAGCCCTTAAAGGAATTATTGAGTAAATGCCTTTGATAGAAATTTGAATATAGTAGCTCTTACAATTGGATGAATTATATTTTTGTAATATCTTCTTCTACCTCCAAAAACGCTCGCTATGTCTGCATCGATCAACTTCAGCAGCAGTGAAAACAATTTCCTAATTGAATATGTTTCAAGAATTTTAAAAGATTCCGGCATGGATGGAGAGATGTACGAGCTTTTGGAATCCAAAGTGTCGAACCAGGGTACAACTTGCTGATAAAACTCACAAGCGTAAATCCAAGTTGGCCAATCAGCAACACCTACAATCGCAGGAGACGTGAGCGAGATGTTGCGTGCTTTTGCATTAATTAAATAAGCGACGCAACCTGTAGTAGGTTTGTTATATCGGTCGACACCGATTTTTCTGTAGCGATTTTGCCTACGACTGGAGACGATTCCATTCCTTCCTGCAAACAAAGAGATCACAGTTGGGACATCCGAATCTAATTCTTTGATTAAACCATGTAATTTTTTCTGCAAATCTCTCTCTAAGAGTATGGCATCGTCTTCCAAAACTAAAACCCATTCATAAGAAGTCAAAGAATAAATTAATCTATGACTAAGGACGCAAGCTATTTCAGGAGCGGTTAATTGCCTCTCAATAAATTTTTGATTTTTAATCAAGTTTATTTTTGGTGCATAATCATAACTTCCAATTTTTCCATCAAAACCAAAAACTTTTCTGATTTGGTTCGGTGGCCATCCGCCATTAACAAGATCCGTATCTAAGGTTTGGTTTCTCAACTCCTGGGTTAGAGTAAGAATCATAATTTCGACCGGGGTAAATTCAGACGTTAACACCATACTGAGTGTACTCTCTATCTAACTGTTATTTGACTTTTTCCGTAGGAGACCGCTTGTCATGAGTTTAATAGAAAAAACTTTGGAGAAGGTTAGAAGCTCTACAGAGTTCATCTGTGATGTTTGGGGAGTTCTAACCCAAGAGGAGCGCCGCCACCTTTTGAAGTCAGCAGCAGTATTGTCTTTATCAAATTTCTTAGATTTGATTGGTATCTTTTTAGTCGGAGCCCTGGGGGTTCTCGGGATCTCATTAACCGGATTAGGTGAAGAATCCAAAAATGGTCTCCTCGAAAACTTTATGCGCTTCGCCAGAATAAATGTATATTCAATTGAGCAGCAGATTTCAATTCTCGCAGTTGCTGCGGTGATGCTGTTCATCATGCGTACTACGTTTTCTATGCATTTTGTGAGAAGAACATACACATATTTGGGTAAAGTCGCATCGAGATTGAGCAGATCTTTAATGGAACAAGATTTCAACAAAACGGTTGACAAATTAGAGTCTGAGAATTCACAACAGTTACTTTATCGAAGCATATATGGAGTCGATGCTATTGCATTCGGTGTTCTTGCAAGCATCGTCACTTTAGTTTCGGACTTTGTTTTACTAACTGCAATTGGTTGCTCATTATTGGTGATCAACTCTAAAGTTACAATTTTCACTTTTATCTATTTAAGTCTTGTAGCGTTTTTTCTTTATAGAAGCATTGGACCAAAAACTTTTTCTTATGGAGCAAAAAGAGCCGACCTATCAATTGAGCTAAACAAGCATTATTTTACGGCATTATCTACATTTCGCGAGATAAGCGTTCGAAACAGAAGGAAATATTTGCTAGAAAACCTAGGTCAGATAAGAGAATCGCAAACAAGAATATTGTCTCAAGTTGCATTTCTGCCTTTGATTGGTAAGTTTGTTATTGAAGGAACTTTCGTGCTCGGAATAATGTTGTTAAGTTTTTATCAGTTCATGATCTCAAACCCAGAGAATGCTCTTGGAACTTTAGTCGTGTTCCTAGCTGCTGGATCTCGGATTGCCCCAGCGATTCTCAGAATCCAAAATGGACTATTGACGTATCGAAATTCCACAGGAGCCGCATTAGTTACGGTTTCATCCCTCAAATCGCTGGGCAAAGTTAACCGTTGTGTAACTTCAAGGAATGAAGAACCGGAGCAAGCTAGTTCTTCTTTCATTCCCTCAATCGAGTGTAAACAAATTGGTTTTACTTATGATGGGCAAACGAGACCGATAATTGCTAATCTAAGTTTGGTTGTTGAACCTGGCGATTTCGTTGCTATCGTTGGACCTTCAGGCATCGGAAAATCCACATTGGTCGACTTGATGTTAGGTTTGTTAGAGCCCACTTCAGGCGAAGTTTTGATTTCAGGAGTCAAGCCTCGGAAAGCCATCGAAATGTGGGAAGGCGAAATTACTTATGTTCCTCAAGTCATTGCCTTAACCGATGGTTCTATCCGAGACAACTTAAATTATTCTTACCCATCGGATACTTTTACTGATGAAGACATGATCTATTCGTTACATTTTTCAAGACTCGACTCGTTTGTTCTCGGCCAAGTTGATGGGTTAGATATGCAAATCGGAGAGAATGGCAATAAATTAAGCGGAGGGCAACGGCAAAGACTCGTCTTGTCAAAATCCATGATGAAAAAACCTAAAATTGTTTTTCTAGATGAAGCCACAAGTGCGCTAGACGCAGAATCTGAAAGTGTCATCAACGACTCGTTAAAAAAATTGAAGAGCGAATCTACTATAATTTCAATTGTTCACAAATTAGCAACGTTAGAGTTGGCTTCAAAAATTGTCTACATGACAGAAACAGGTATTGAAGTTTCAGAATCATTAAGCCAATTTGTGTCTAAACATCCGGATCTTTACTCGCAGCTATTAAATCCTTTAACCCAAGATTAAATTAAGATGACGACGGGAAAAATTGAGCTACCAACCATTGATGTGCTTTTTCCATTTCACAAAGTGGATGAATATTTTTTTCTCGCACTAAGTTCTGTTCTTAAAAGCGTTGGAGTAAGAACGAGAATAATATTTATCGATAATCGAAAAGATAAGTTTCCAGAATTAGAGAACTATGAAAACTTTTATTCAGAGTACTTTGATTATTTTGTTATTGCCGGTACCAACAACGAATATGCGAGTGGTTTAAATCTAGGTTTGAATTACTTGAAATCTGATTTTGTGGGTCTAATGAATAGTGACGATTTAATTCAATGCGACAAATTTCTTCGGCAGATAGAGACATTAGTTAATCAAAACTGCGATCTATGCATTGGAAAAATCGTTAAGTTTAATTACAAAGGTAGGTTACCGTCTCTAACTGGTGCAATCAACCCAAATAGATATTCCTCGGAACTACTTCTTTTGGGTGCCTACGGTGCTGACGCAACTATAGTGTTTACAAAGGAAGTAGCAAAAAAAGTTTCCTTTGTTGAAAATGTGAGGAGTTCTGATCGAATCACCGCTTTGCTCGAGTACAAAAGTCTCAAGGTTTGTGGAGACAAAGAGGCAATTTATTTTTACAGAATTCATTCAAATCAGATAAGTTCTAATCATTCCTATTTTGAAGGTAATTTTGATGAGGTCTATCCATATTGGCGACAATACAATTTGTGGTTAAATTTGCCCGATTTAGATTTAAATTCAGCTAGAGTTTTGGGAGGTTCTAACGAATATACGGAACTTTCGAAAGTGGATTACGAAAAAATTAAAATGTGGATGAGTTGTTATGTTTCCCTTTTTCAAGACTCAACGACCAGATTAATGGTAGAGAGACTATTGAGGAGGAGGTTATCTCTACTTAAATTACGGAACCATAAGATCCCACTCGATGTTATGTCTTTATTAAGATTAATTATTGAATTCCTGATAACAATTGCGAAGCGGAGTAAACCTCGTGGACATAAATACTAGGGACAAGTATTAATTTTGTAGATTTAGTAAAATAGGACGTAACGCGAAACAGAACTAATTTGTAGATTCGAATTTAGCGCTATTAGGGAATCTGATCTAGATAAGGTCACTCGATAAACGGAGATCGACCAGGAGAGATTACTTCCACACCAGTGCTATTTGGAAAGTATCCCCATGGGTCTATTACCAAACTACCCTCAGGGGGTTTAAAGTCACTAAACACATCATGCTTGGTCGCTATAAAAAATACTCTCGCGTCCTCAAAATTTTTCGCAGTACCATCAATCCACGGATCAAAGTTTTCGAAAGCCGCACCTTTTTGACGTAGGAAATGTGTAAGAAGCAATGCCGGACTTCCATTTACAAGAGGAGAATTACTCTTGTATGACTTTCCCAACACCACTATTTTCAAATTTCGCTCTTCGGCCGCACTGACTATCAAATCTGCTTGTCGCTCCGTTTGTTTGTCCCTTGCTTTTGCTATGAACTCAAAGATATCTACACTCAAATTTGCTTCACGAGCTAGATGTGACATAGCAATCTGATCTCGTGGGTGACATCCTCCGCCGTCTGCCATCCCTGCACTTAAATACTTTCTTGACATTAATCTATTTGTTGCCTCACTTAGAGCATTCGTTACCTCATCGGTATCGCCTCCCCTAACTTGAGTTATCTCAGCCAGCGCATTCGCAAAGACGATTTTAAATCCAATAAAAGTGTTGTAGGCAACTTTTGTTAACTCAGCTGACTCTAATTGCATTTCGACAAATTTGGGATTTAAGAAGCCGTACAAGCTCTTCAAATCCTCGATACTTTTTTTATCTTGCGAACCAATCAAAACAAACTCCGGATTCAAGAAATCCCAAATAGTGGTACCCATAGCGATAAAATATGGATTGTAAGCAAACCTATAGTTAGGTCTAACGGATTTTAAGGTCGGTAACACATATCGCGCCATAGTCCCTGGAAGTACTGTACTGATTACAACTACTAATGGATTTTTATCTTTATTCTGACTCAACCCTGTAGCAATTTCGCTTATTGCCTCTTCCAAAAACGTATAATCAAAATCTTTTCGATCGTCTGGGATTGGAATCAAACCCTCATAATCTTTTTCATGCGGCGTGGGAACAGCCACAAATATTACGTCACAATTTCTAACAAGCTCAGAAGCGGAAAATGCCAACTTTAACTTCGAGTCTTGAAGGTAATTATTAACGTTTTCTTCCCAGTAAGTAACAAGTTTGTTTTCAATTTCAACATTGACCTTGGGGGATTTGTCATAACCCATAACGGAATAACCGCCGTGCTTTTCAAAAGCAAGAATACACGGCAGACCGAGTTTTCCCAACCCGACCATTCCGATAACCTTTGGCTTGTCCACTGACGGAGCATACAAAAGAAACCGTTCTTTTGAAAGTTTCGTAATCTAGATTCGATAACTTAGGGAGATTTAATTGAATTTGTACATCTTCTCTCCGGTGATGACAGACTCTGAGTCAACGGGCCATACATTTTGGATGTACAAAACTCTACGGGAGCATACTCCAAGTATTGATCTGAAAGTTACAAGCTTTGGCCCTGAGAACTTAAACTTGCCAGAAGTGAATAAAATCCTCAAGGTAGGAACTTCCGAACATGGCCCATTTGTATTGCCTAGAAAGAAAACTTTGGCCGCAATTAGTGAATTGATTGACTTTGAAGGCTCTAAGAAAGGGCTCTTTCATTTTTATGATGGTGGCGTCGGGGACCTGTATGTTATTTCTAAACTGATGAAAAAGTTTTCACAAAGTACCTTTTTATTAAATTTTCATTGGGCTCACGAAGTAGTAAGATTGTTTGAACGCAGAGACTTTTTGTCACGCCTTCAAGTTAAGTTGTTGAGTTCGAGTTTAAAAAGTTTTCCGCCGAATCTGATTCTGGCAGCAGAAAGCCCAGGGCTTGCAAATCTATGCTCGACAATTCTTTCAAAGAAGTTTGTGAGTTACCCTGTTTTTTCAGTCTACGATTTTGAACATAAAAAAGAAAGAGATATTGATTTTGTTTTGGTTTCAAAGTTTGAAGTAAATGTCCACGAAATTTTAAGTTCAATTAATGAGTTAAAGATTGCTCCGAAAGTTATACGTGTTTTGTTAATTGGAATACCTGAAAAGTTAGTGATGAAAGATTACAGAAATCTTTACGTTAACTTGGAGTTACTTTTTGCCGAAGATGTGCTCACAAGGGAAGAGTACAAAGAAATTCACTTAAGATCTCGGGTTCTAATTCTTCCCTACACATCAAGTTTTTATAGATTTGGTAGTAGCGGCAGGTTATGCGATGCAGCGATGTTAGGGCTCAGAGTGGTCGTCCCAAATGGACTTGAAATCACCGAACGCGCCAAAGATTTAGGAATTGGGTTCCCCTATCAACTCGAAAGTCGACATTCTCTCCAATCGGCACTCTGTTCGGCATGGCTGGCTTCTCGTGAGCCGATTGCACTGAATTTTATTCCAGATGTCGAAAATGCCCTAAGTTGGATGCTTGATCTGGTCGAGACAACGGGTGCGCAACGGAAGTCCGAAGTTAAATTTCGAATTAGCCCCCGATTGGTGTTACTTCGCTGTCTCGGAATGTTGGGGTGGCAGGCCACGTGTTTCCGGAGGAGTGTAGCTCGATTGATTAAGTGGCAAATTAAGCCCTGAAGCAGTGTTTATTATGCGAATTTGGCTTTACTTGGCCACATTAGGCTCCGGAAGACACGCTCAAACTCTCAATGCCGGCTTTACCCTTGCTCATCCCATAGACTAGAGACCTGATTCCGGCAGGCTTGTTTCTCGCTGCCATTCGGCGAAAGCCCTGCTAGCACTTCCCCCTAATTACATTCAAGAACCCAATCCACGCGCAACCCACCGCAACCCAGGAAACTTTGTAAAGATTCTTTTCAAAAGGGCGCAACATTTGGCCCCCAGCGGTGTCTTACTAAGTAGAGGGCAAGACGTTGCCTTCATTATGAAACTCGCGGGAGTTACAAAATGGCACTATTGAAGTCGAAAGCGGCGAAAGCAGCTGCAGCGACCGATGCCGCCCGCATACTGAGCGCAAATCCCGCAGACGCTCTAGAAATCTCAACACAAGGCTCAGCAGCTGATTGGTCTAT
>Ga0304730_1001356_pt1 | contig 18684 bp, 14 predicted proteins | sample M_130628_MF_Meta_FD_190474 | JGI IMG/M metagenome (GOLD analysis project Ga0304730, IMG submission 190474) | Freshwater microbial communities from Lake Montjoie, Canada to study carbon cycling - M_130628_MF_MetaG (v2) (version 2) | ecosystem: Environmental > Aquatic > Freshwater > Lake | place...
AGATTATTTAGATGATGTAAGCGCTACTTATGTAGGCGATAATTTATTTCCAGCGCCAGACCCACCATTGCCTTACCCATATCCCAACATCGAATTGCAGGATAGAAGCGGCGAATTGGGTGGTGCCAAACTTGGTGTGGCAGGCCGCCAAAGAGGCGTATCTAGCACCAAAGACCAGTATTTGTTTGCGCATTTATTTGTAAGTTTCAGATTGGCAGAGTATGCTTGCCCAAGGTAGTGGTGGATAAGGATCTCGACAATAAAAACGTCTTTTAATAATATTGAAAAAAATAAAAAAGATGATTACATGTATTGCCGCTATTATTTTATTGTGTTGTAAATTAGCACTATTAGACAATTAGAAGTAACTAAGCATATTTTATTTAGTTTAAATTAAGAAAAGCTCCCAGGATATTAATTCAAAATAATTCTATTTGCAATATGCATTAATTTCCTCCTAAAAGATTGCATGTAAGCTAAGGTAGTTTTAAAAAAACCATGTATTGCTAGGTAAACTAAAATGACTAATTTCAAATAGCTAATTGAAGAATAATTTCTTTCCCCATTTTACGGCATTTTTTATCGATTTATTCTAATATCTTTAACTATTTACCGTTCCAAAACCATCTTTTTTGCCTTACTTTTGCTTGCCGATGAGCCAAAGTTTATTAACTCATATTAACAAGCAAAAAGTGCCCAACCATATAGCAATTATTATGGATGGCAATGGAAGGTGGGCCAAAGAAAAGGGCAAAGACAGAATCTTTGGTCATTACGAGGGTGTAATAAGTGTGCGCAGTGCTGTAGAGGCTTGTGTAGAGGCTGGAGTGAATTATTTAACCCTTTATGCCTTTAGCACAGAAAACTGGAACAGACCAAAAGCCGAAGTAGATGCACTAATGGAGTTGCTTGTCAATACCTTAAACACAGAAATGGTTTCCTTGCACAAAAATGGTGTGCGCTTGCATGTCATTGGCGATTTTAAAAGTTTGCCAGCTATTTGCCAGCAGCAATTAAGCGAGGCTATAGCATTAACCAAAAACAATACTTCGCTAAATGTTGTATTAGCACTAAGCTATAGCGCCAAGTGGGAGATAAAAGAAGCTACCAAAGCAATAGCGCAAGATGTGCTGGATGGCAAATTAAATGTAGAAGATATTTCGGAAGATTTAATTAGTACTTATTTAAATACTGCCCATCTACCAGACCCAGAACTGATGATTCGCACCAGTGGCGAATGCCGCATCAGCAATTTTTTATTATATCAATTAGCATACGCCGAGTTGTACTTTACAAATTTACATTGGCCAGATTTTCGAAAAGAACATCTTTTTGAGGCAATCATCAATTATCAAAACCGTGAAAGACGCTTCGGTAAAATAAGCGAACAAATTATTAATAATGAAGTATCTAATTAAAAGTATTTTCCTATTTACCATCCTTATTGCAGCTATTTCTAGCAATGCACAAATTAAAGGAACTAGAAAGTCTGGTCTAGGTCATAGTAGCAGCACTGCGCCTACTATCCAATATTACACCATTGGAGGCATGTCTATTTCTGGTACACAATACTTTGACGAAGAATTATTGCTTACAGTAACAGGCTTGCAAATTGGCGATAAAATAAAGTTAGAAGGAGATGAAAAAATTTCTAAAGCTATTCTTAATCTTTGGAAGCAAAATTTCTTTTCGGCTATAGCCATTAATGTAGATAAAATTATCGACGATAAAGTATTTTTAGATATCAACCTAAAAGAAAGACCGCGATTAAGCAAATTTAACTTTAAAGGCATCAAACAAAACGAAGCGAATGATTTAAAGGATAAAATTCAACTATCGCGCAATAAAGTAATTACAGAAGCAGCTCGTGTAAATTCTATAGAAACAATTAAAAAATTCTACTACGAAAAAGGATATTTAAATACCAAAATAAAGATAGTTAGTAAAGTAGATACTAGCTTAGTAAATGCTGAAATACTTACCTTTTGGATAGAAAAAGGCATCAAATCTAAAATCAATCAAATAAATATTACTGGTAATGAGCATGCACCATATTTAAAATTAAAGAAGCAATTAAAAGATACCAAAGAAATGGTGCGCTTATCTCTTCATCCTATTAAAAACGAAAGTATTTATGGTGGGGATAATCCAAGTTTAAAAGATTATATAAATGGTCTAGGGTTTTTATCTGTAACAAAAACTTTAAATCATATAGACCCTTACATTCGATATGCTAGTTTAATGGGGTCCTCTAAATACAACGAAAAAAAGTTTGGCGATGATAAAGAAAAATTAATCAACTATTACAACTCTTTGGGTTACAGAGACGCTTCTATTGAAAAAGACACTGTTTATCGTGGTGGGGATGGCAACTTAAATATTGACATTAAAATAAACGAAGGTCAAAAATATTATTTTGGTGATTTAGCATGGAGGGGTAATACAAAATATTCTGATTCTATTTTAAATTTAATTTTAGGTATCAAAAGAGGTGACGATTACAACCAAGAGTTATTAGACAGACGATTAGGCAGAACGCCAGGTCCGGAAGGTAGCGAAGATGTTACTACTTTGTACATGGATGATGGCTATTTGTTTTTTAGCATAGACCCGCAAGAAACTAGCATTGTAGGAGATACCATCAACTTTGAGTTGCGCATGAATGAAGGCAATCAAGCTACTATTGGTAATATTTATATTACGGGCAACGATAAAACACATGAGCACGTTATCCGGAGAGAATTACGCACTTTGCCAGGAACTAAATTTAGTCGTACAGACTTAATACGCAGCCAACGAGAAATTGCAAATCTTGGTTATTTTGATGCAGAAAAAATTGGTATTCAGCCAAAACCAAAACCAGATGGTACTGTAGATATAGAATATTCAGTTGTAGAAAAAAGTAGTGATCAGTTGGAATTGCAAGCTGGCTTTGGTGGCGGCTTAGGTATTACAGGTACATTGGGATTAGGCTTTAATAATTTTAGTATGCGTAATATTTTTAATAAAAAAGCATACGACCCATTGCCAATGGGTGATGGACAAAAATTAAATATTCGTGGTCAGGCTAATGGTAAGTGGTATAACTCATTTAATTTTAGTTTTACAGATCCTTGGTTTGGTGGTAAAAAACCAACTGCTTTGCAAATCAGTGCTTATCGTACTTTTATTTCGGCAGTTAGTTATGCTACTACTACAACTGTAAATCCTGCTGATAAGTCGATGATTACCTATGGCTTAACTGCAAATATTATTAAGCGTTTAAAATGGCCAGATGATGCATTTGTTTTAACCTATGGATTGAATTATCAGCTATATAAATTAAGAGATTATACAGCTTTCCAAAGTTTATTATTTGCTACAGGTACTGCTAATAATTTGTTTGCAAAAGTTACATTAGCGCGTTATTCTATAGATCAACCGTTGTATCCGCGCAGTGGTAGTAATGTATCCTTGTCTGCATCCTTTACAGCACCATATTCGTTATTAAATAATAAAGATTATTCTAGAATGGGTTCAGAAGAAAAGTACAAGTGGGTAGAATATCATAAGTATCGTTTTACAGCAGAATGGTATCATCAAATAAAAGGTAATATGATTCTGAAACTTGCTGCAAAGCATGGTTATTTAGGGAATTATAACCCTAATATTAGTACTCCTTTCGAACGTTTCCAAGTAGGAGGAAATGGTTTGAACGGGTATGTATTATTTGGTAAAGATATTATTGCACAACGTGGCTACGAAGTGTATCAGCAAAATGCAATTATCTTTAATAAATACACTGCAGAGGTGCGTTATCCATTCTCATTAAATCCAAGTAGCACAATTTACGGATTGGCTTTTGCAGATGCAGCTAATGCTTGGAATAGCTACAAAGATTTCGATCCATTTAAGTTAAACAGAGATGCTGGTGTGGGTATTAGGATATTTTTACCAATGTTTGGAATGTTAGGTTTAGACTATGGCATGAGGTTTGATTCTAACTCAGCAAACACTATCACGCCTGGTAAACCATTCAAGAATACGAATATTACATTCATGCTTGGGGTAGAACCAGATTAGTAGTAAAAATAATTTATCTTTGTTTAACTAAAAAAAACACCACAACAAAAATGAAAAAAGTAATTATCACACTAGCCACAATATTATTTACCAGCCTTGCAAGTAATGCACAGAAATATTGTATGGTAGATTCTAAATATATTTTAGAAAACTTATCAGAGTATAAAGATGCCCAAAAACGCTTAGACGAAATTAGTGCGCAATGGCAAAAAGAAATAGATTTAAAATTTGCAGAAGTAGATAGATTGTATAAGGCCTATCAAGCAGAGCAAGTAATGCTTAGCGAAGAAATGAAGCAGCGCCGCCAAACAGATATCGTAGAAAAAGAAAAACAAGCCAAAGAGTTACAAAAGAAAAGATTTGGCATGGAAGGCGATTTGTTTAAAAAGCGTCAAGAGTTGGTAAAACCAGTGCAAGACAAAGTGTACAATGCTATTCAAAAATTAGCAGTTTCTAAAAACTACGATTTAATTTTAGATAAAAGTGCTGGTATCACTGTATTTTATAGTGATCCAAAACTAGATAAAAGCCTTGACATATTAAAAGATTTGGGTGTAATGAATCCAACACCTCGCAAATAGTACATTATCTTAAAATAAAAAATAATTATAATAAACGAAAAGATGCAATTATATTTGCAGCCTTATTAAAAAAAGAAGTAAAGAAAAAAAATGAAAAAAATAATTTCAATTGTAGCTATCGTTGCAACATTATCTATGGCTGGTACACAACAAGTGTTAGCTCAAAAATTCGCTTATGTCAATTCAGAAGAATTAATTTCTTTAATGCCAGAATACGCAACAGCTTCTAAAGAATTAGAAACGTATATCAAGGAGTTTGATCAAACAATGGAGAAAATGAAAAAGGAATTTCAAGTAAAGTATGATGAATATGTAAAAACTGAAAAAACTTTGACAGAAAACATGAAGGATATCAAACAAACAGAGTTGAAAACCTTAGATGAAAAATTACAAAGTTTCCAACAAACTGCACAAGAAAAAATTCAAGCTAAGCAAAAAGCATTGATAGAGCCTATAACTGTAAAAGCAGAAAAAGCTATTAAAGAAGTAGCAGCAGCTAATGGAATTTCTTATGTATTTGATATGGTAAGTACTGGAATAATAGTTGCTCCTCCTGGCGATGATATGCTACCTTTATTAAAAACAAAATTAAATTTAAAAGTAGCAGCTTCTGCTCCTGCAGCAGGTGGCAATGCAGGTGGTACTCCAAAACCAGCGCCTAAAAAAACTAACTAATATTTTAAAATAAATACTTTAAAAAATCCTGCCTTGCGCAGGATTTTTTATGCTTGAATATAATTGAAAAATAATTTTCAGAATCAATTGCTTTACCATTAATCAAATTACAAAAATAATTATTACTTTCACCAAACTAAACTTTGTGTACGATGGGTAAATTATCTCAATTATCAGAAACATTAATTGGCAGTGAAATTGTTCGCTTAGGCAATGAAATTAATGCGCGAATCCGTAATGGAGAGCATATTTATAATTTTACCATTGGCGATTTTAATCCTACCATCTTTCCAATTCCTATAGAATTAGAGTCTGAAATAATTGAAGCATACCAAAATAAATACACCAATTATCCAGCCGGAGAAGGCATACTTGCTTTGCGCGAATCAGTTTCAGTCTTTCTGAAAAAACATGAAGATTTAGATTATTCCACTTCAGAAATTCAAATAGCAAGTGGCGGCAGACCATTAATTTATAGTATTTATAGGGCCATTGTAGATAAAGGAGATAAAGTAATTTATCCAGTACCAAGTTGGAACAACAACCATTATGTGCATTTTACAGAAGGTGAGCATGTGGTAATACATACCACTGCCGAAAATAAATTTATGCCTACTGCCGCAGATATTGCACCGCATATCAAAGGCGCAACTTTAATAGCTTTATGCAGTCCATTAAACCCAACTGGTACCACCTTCAGCAAATCTAATTTAGAAGAAATATGCGATTTGGTATTGTCAGAAAATGCTTCACGAAGCGCTGATGAAAAGAAATTGTATTTGTTGTATGATCAAATATATTGGACATTGACGCATGGAGAAACGGAACATCATAATCCGGTATCTATCAATCCTGCAATGAAAGAGTATACCATTTTTGTAGATGGCATTAGTAAAAGTTTTTCTGCAACAGGTGTTAGGGTAGGCTGGAGTATGGGTCCTGCAAATATTATCAATAAAGTAAAAGCTATATTGAGTCATGTTGGAGCTTGGGCACCTATGGCAGAACAAGTTGCTACAGCTAATTATTTAAAAAATGATAATGCTATGCAAACTTATTTTACTACTTTTAAAAAAGCATTGATAGATAGATTGATGGGCTTTCATCAAGGTTTTCAGGCAATGAAGGCCGATGGAATTGCAGTGGATAGCATTGCGCCAGAAGCGGCCATATATTTAACCGTAAAAATTGATGTAAAAGGGAAAACCAAAGAGAATGGTGACGTAATAGCATCACAAATGGATGTGTGGCAATATATTTTAGATGAAGCCAAAGTAGCGCTTGTGCCATTTAGTAGTTTTGGTGCAGGCAAAGATAGTCCTTGGTACAGAATGAGTATTGGAACAAGCAAACTAGATGAAATGCAAACTGTTTTACAATCTATCCGCACTGCATTACTTAAATTAAAATAATATTTAATGAAGGCTTCTCAACCTATAGGTATATTCGATTCTGGCATTGGTGGATTGACAGTAGCAAAAGCTATTACGCAATTGTTGCCCAATGAAAGTATTATCTATTTTGGAGATACAGAGCACATGCCTTACGGTGGCAAAAGCATGGAGCACATCAAAGGGTATAGCATGCAAATTGCCGATTTTTTAATTAGCAAAAATGTAAAAATGATAGTAATAGCTTGCAATAGCGCAAGCAGTGTTGCCTATTATCCTTTATTAGAAAAATATAAAGACACGATTGATATTGTTAGTGTGATCACTCCTGTGGCAGAATTTATTGCCAATAAAAAATTTGACAAAGTAGGGATTATAGGTACCAAACCTACCATCAAAAGCCAAGCCTACGAATCAGAAATTGCAATGCAAAGTACAACTACTAAGGTGGCATCAGTACCAACTCCGCTTTTAGCACCAATGATAGAAGAAGGATTTTACAATAATAATATTTCGCAAACTATTATTAATAGTTATTTAGATCATCGCAAGCTAAGATCTTTAAATGCACTAGTTTTAGCTTGCACGCATTACCCGTTAATTAAAAAAGAAGTAGAAAAATTTTACAAGAAAAAAATTGAAATTATAGACCCTGCGCAGCTTGCAGCACAAAAGGTAAAATCTATATTAGAACAAAAAAAATTATTGTACAAAGGTGCTAAAAAGAAGGACCAATTTTTTGTAAGCGAATACACAGATAGTTTTGAAAAAAGCACAAAACTTTTCTACAGCCAAGCTGTACAAATTCAGGAAGTAGATATGTGGAGCAGCATTACATAGTAAGATATCTCCAATCCCATAATCGGAGGGCATTGGAGAAAGAATTACTTCGAAAAACGAACCCTCCCATACTAAAATAACTCCACCAACCTCCAAAAGACTCAACCCCGAAAACCCAAGACTGAAAAGATTATCTTACATTTGCACCTTATGAAACCAATCATTGGCATTTCTATAGGAGACATTAATGGCGTAGGTCCAGAAATATTATTGCAAACACTTACTGATAATAGAATTTTAGATTTATTAACTCCAGTAATATTTGGGTCTTCCAAAGTACTAGCATTTTACAAAAAAATATTACCAGAAAATAATCTGCAAATATTTGGCATTAAAGATTTTAATACTATCAATCCAAAGCAAGTAAATGTGTTTAATTGTTGGGATGAAGAAGTAGATATACAACCAGGTGTAGAAACAGCTGCTGCTGGTAAATGTGCTGTAAGAGCCTTGCAAGTAGCTGCACAATGTTTGAAAGATGGACAAATACATGGATTGGTTACAATGCCTATTCATAAAAACAATACACAAACTAACGATTTTAAATATACTGGTCATACACCTTTCTTAAAAGATAAATTTGCGGCTAAGGATGTGTTGATGCTAATGGTCACACAAAATTTAAAAGTAGCATTATTGTCAGAGCATGTGCCTGTTTCGGATATTGCTAAATATGTAACCAAAGAAAATATTATTAGCAAAGTAAATTTATTGCAACAAAGTCTTATCAAAGATTTTGGAATTGCTAAACCAAAAATTGCCGTGCTTGGATTAAATCCGCATGCGGGCGATGGAGGCTTGATTGGCAAAGAAGAAAAAGAAATTATTAAACCTACTATCGACGAGCTGCAAGCAAAGGGCAGTAAGATTTTTGGGCCTTATGCTGCAGATGGTTTTTTTGCACGCCATCACGACGAAAATTTTGATGCTGTATTGGCAATGTATCATGACCAAGGTTTGATACCTTTTAAAAGTTTCGACAAAGAACAAGGTGTAAATTATACTGCTGGCTTAAATGTAGTGCGCACTAGTCCAGATCATGGTACAGCTTTTGATATTGCTGGGAAAGGCATTGCAAATACTTCTTCATTTCTAGAAGCATTATTTACTTGTGTAGATATTATTCATCAACGTAGTGAATATAAAACTTACACAGATAATCCATTACGAAGAGGCTCTGGTGCACAGTTAATCAAGAAAACAAAATCTAGAGAAGATAAAGTAGAATAATATTTTCCAAAACATAATTTAAAAAATCCTTTTGCAATAGTAGAAGGATTTTTTTTCTTCCGTATTGAATCAATAAAAAAAGCAACCTAATAAATTAGATTGCTTTTTTACAAAATTTTAATGTGAAATTATCTTTCGTATTCGTTACGCATTACACCGTAATATTGGAAAGTTTTAAAACCGTATCCTAATTTAAAATACTTATCTGTTTCAGCATTTTCTGTAAAGGTTACCCAATCTTTCAAAGTTTTCTTGTACCAACGATAAACCGGTATGTGATTTTCTGCACGACGGATAGGAGCGTAGAATTGTAAACTTTTTAAAGTATAACCTTTTTGCATCATATCGCTATCTTTCGCTTCGTCTTCTGCAATACTTACTTGGTCTTTAGTTGTAGGGTTTGTCCAACGATAAACTGCAACGCGATCTGCACCGGGTGATTTGTATGCATAAAACATAAATGTTTTTTCTTTATATAACCATTGTAATAACTGGCCTTCCTGAATTTCTCCATCTGCTAAAATTACATATTCCTTATCACGGGAATTGTACCATTTAAACACACGGATTAAATCGTCATTTACCTCTTGCGCTACGGCTGTTTGGTTCATTGTAAAACTTGCGATAACCGCAAAAACCACTAAGAATTTCTTCATCATATTATTATTTCAGTATTTGAAAACACAATTTTAGTAAATAAAATTTTATTAGAACAAAAAAAGAACAACTATTTTTTAAAATATAGTCAAATTAGACATATTTCATGATAATCTAAGCAATTTTAAAAAAAATGTGAACAAGATGTCGGTGCTTTCTGTTTATAGAAACCTATTTGGCTTATCTTTGCAAACTTTTCTGTCAGCTTGGCTTAAATTAATTAAAAGCACAAAAATTGATAGAATTAATTAAATTTTTATATAAACAAAATGCTAGGATTTTTAAATAAATTATTCGGTGGGTCAAAGTCTGATAAAGATATCAAAATGATTGGCCCAATTGTAGATCAAGTTGCTCAGTATTTCAACCAATATCAAAGTTTGTCCAATGACGAACTTAGAAATAAAACGGTAGAATTTAAACAACGTATACAAGACTATACCGCTGATATCAACAATAAAATTAATCTAACAAAAGCAGAGGCAGAAGCAGAAGCAAACATCTATGCTAAAGATGCTATCTTTAAAAAGGTTGATGATTTAATTTTAGAAAGAAATAAAAGCATAGAAGAAGTATTAAATCAAATACAAGCAGAAGCTTTTGCTGTTGTAAAGGAGGCATCTCGCCGCTTTGCTACAAATGCAGAGTTACGCAGCACTGCTAATGAATTAGATAAAAACTTAGCTGTATCAAAAAGCTATGTGCGCATAGATGGTAATGAGTCTGTGTATAATAATACATGGACTGCAGCAGGTGGTAAAGTTGCTTGGAACATGGTTCACTACGATGTACAGTTGATAGGAGGTAGCGTTTTACATCAAGGTAAAATTGCAGAAATGGCCACTGGAGAAGGTAAAACATTAGTATCTACATTACCTGTGTATTTAAATGCATTAGCTGGAGAAGGTGTGCATTTGGTTACGGTTAATGATTACCTAGCGCGTCGTGATAGCGAGTGGAACGGTACATTATTTGAATGGCTTGGTTTAAAAGTTGATTGTATTGATAAACATCAACCAAATAGCGAGGAGCGCAGAAGAGCTTACTTAGCAGATATTACTTATGGAACAAATAACGAGTTTGGTTTCGATTATTTGCGCGATAACATGGTGCATTCGCCAAGCGAAATGGTACAGCGTCGCCATCATTTTGCAATTGTAGATGAGGTGGATAGTGTATTGATAGATGATGCAAGAACTCCCTTAATTATTAGTGGTCCTGTACCGCAAGGCGGCGAGCAAGAATTTTATTTCTTAAAACCACGTATCGAAAAATTAGTAGAAGCACAACGCAAGATTGTCAATCAAGCTTTAGTAGACGCTAAAAAACAAATTATAGAAGGTAAGGATGATAAAGATACTGGTGGTTTGGCTTTGTATCGTGCACATCGTGGTTTGCCAAAAAATACTAGCTTAATTAAATTTTTAAGTGAGTCTGGTAATAGACAAATTTTACAAAAAGTAGAGAACTATTATTTAAGTGATCAGCAACGCAATATGCATATTGTAGATAGCGAGTTGTTCTTTATTATCGACGAAAAAAATAACTCTGTAGATCTTACCCAAAAAGGTTTAAGCCTAATGACAGGAGCTGCAGAAGATCCAAACTTTTTTGTATTGCCAGATATTTCTACCTCATTGGCAGATATCGAAAAAAATGCAAATAATGCAGAAGAAAAAGCAAGCGCGAAAGCTGCATTATTGCAAGAGTACAGCCAAAAGGCAGATAGAATTCATACTGTGCAACAATTATTAAAAGCTTATACTTTATTTGATAAAGATATTGAGTATATCGTTGTAGACGAAAAAGTGAAAATTGTTGATGAGCAAACAGGTAGGGTATTAGATGGCCGCCGATACAGCGATGGCTTGCACCAAGCGATAGAAGCCAAAGAAAATGTACATGTAGAAGATGCTACGCAAACCTTTGCTACTGTAACCCTACAAAACTATTTTAGAATGTATCATAAGTTATGTGGTATGACGGGTACTGCCGAAACAGAAGCTGGCGAATTGTGGAGCATCTATAAACTAGATGTAGTAAAAGTGCCAACAAATGTATCTATGCAACGTAAAGATGCAGATGATTTGGTATACAAAACCAAGCGCGAAAAATACAAAGCTGTAATAGAAGAAGTAAAGAAATTACAAAACATTGGCCGACCAGTATTGGTAGGTACTACAAGTGTAGAAGTAAGTGAGTTGCTTAGTAAAATGCTAACCTTCGAAAAAGTAACGCATAAAGTATTGAATGCCAAACAGCATCAAAGCGAAGCACAAATTGTAGCAGATGCAGGTTTGCCAGGTGCTGTAACTATTGCAACCAACATGGCTGGTAGAGGTACAGATATCAAACTTGGCGATGGGGTAAAAGCTGCAGGTGGCTTAGCTATTATTGGCACAGAGCGCCATGAAAGCCGTAGGGTAGATAGGCAGTTGCGTGGTAGAGCTGGTAGACAAGGAGACCCTGGTAGCTCGCAATTTTTTGTGTGTTTAGAGGATGATTTAATGCGTTTGTTTGGAAGCGAAAGACTAAGCAATATTATGGATAAAATGGGCCATAAAGAAGGCGAAGTAATTCAGCATGGCATGATTACCAAAAGCATTGAAAGAGCACAAAAGAAAGTAGAAGAAAATAACTTTGGTATTCGTAAAAGATTGTTAGAGTATGATGATGTAATGAATGCACAACGCGATGTAATTTACAAACGCCGCCGCAATGCATTATTTGGCGAAAGATTGGCAATGGATTTAGAAAATGCAGTAGCAGATGTAGCCACAGAAATAGGTGAGCATTTTGCAAACAACAGAAATTTTAATGAGTACGAATTAGAGTGTATTCGTTTGTTTGCTTTTGAGCCTAGCATCACAGAACAAGATTTTTTGAATATCGACAATAATGGTTTGGTAGATAGTTTGTTTAGCGACATGAAAAATGTGTATGCTATGAAAACACAAGCTATTGCGCATCAAACCCACGATGTATTGAAAACTATTCTGACTAATGAAGGTGATAAAATTATGAATGTAGCTATTCCATTTACAGATGGTACACATGGCATAAATGCTGTAGCAAATTTAAAAGCTAGCCTTGAACCAAATAGTACTGAGGTAATGAATGCATTAGAACGCGCAGCTACATTGGCAATGATAGATGATGCTTGGAAAGTGCATTTGCGTACTATGGATGAGCTAAAACAAAGTGTACAAAATGCAAGCTTAGAGCAAAAAGATCCATTATTGATTTACAAATTAGAAGCCTTTAATTTATTTAAGGGAATGGTTGGTACTACCAATAAATCTATTGTAAGTTTCTTGTTCCGTGCTGGAATACCTATGGCACAACAACAAGAAATTCAAGAGGCACAAGTAGAAAGAACAGATATGAAAGGTGTACGCACTAGCCACGAAGAATTTGGGGATGATGTAGCAGAACACAAAGAAATATTTGATACACGCGAGCAACAAAAAGCAGAACCAGTGCGCCGTTTAGAACCAAAAATTGGCAGAAACGATTTGTGCCCTTGTGGTAGTGGTAAAAAATTCAAAGCTTGCCATGGTAAATAATGGCCAATGAAGTACTTTATTTATATAATGTCTTTTTTTGTACTCAGTTTGTTTGGGCAAGATAGCTATTGCCAAATCAAAGCCCCAAAATCTACCAAAGCCAAAAAGGGTAGAGGAGCAGGTAAAGGCACCAAAGATAAAGCCTTAGACAGCTACTTTTATGGAGGTAGTAAAAAAGGTAAAAAGGGTAAAAAAGAGGCAGATAAAAAAGGCAAGAAAGGAGAAAAAGGTCAACTTGTAGATACAAAAAGTCTAATCAATAGTAAAGGTAAAAAAACATCTGGTGGTACAAATGGCGGCAGCGATCAAGCTACATACAGGCCAATTTATGTAGGCAACAAAATGGTAACTGGTTCCATTAATTCTGCACAAGGATTTAGAATATGTATTTACAATGGCAGTAATCGCGAAGAAGCCATGGCAACCAAACTGAAATTTATGAAAAAATACCCTGGTATTCGCAGTTACATGAGTTATAATACACCCTACTACAAAATAAAAGTTGGCGATTTTGATGATAAAAAAGTAGTGCAAAAAGCATTAAAAGATATCACTAAAACCTTTGCAGTTGCCTTTGTAGTGCCTGATGCGGTGACCGTAAAAAATATAATGATTTATAAAAAATAATTAGAATACAATTTGTTAAAAATCAAATTGCTTAAATAGGTTTTTTAATTCTTGTTTTTAGCTGCATGAAAAGCTTTTGCCCTAATATTTTCGAATGCAATTATTTTGTTGAATTTGATATTTAAAAAAAATCATGATTGTATAGCAGAGAAATTTGCTTCAGTCGATTTTTAAATAAATGAATCAATAAATCTTTGTGAAAGTTTTGATTTTATAAATGCTTAGTTGGGTTTTTAATAACTGTTTTTCTGATGGATACTATTTAGGAAGCACGATAAGGAACTTATCATCAAAAAATAAAATAAATTGTATTCAATTTTTCTGTCATATTTCAAATGTAGGATTTTATTGGCTGATGACCTTCCCCATATTTTTCATCTTTCACTTACAATAAATCCTTATTTTTACACCATATCCGATAAGGTATGAAAAAATTAATTGTAGTAATATTAGTAATGCTAACAGCCAATGTAAGTACTTGGGCACAAGACCAAATGCTGCAAGATACTTTGCAAAATGTAGTGGTGATTAAAGATGCTCGCTTAGATATTTTAGTTACTAGGCCAGAAGCTATTCGCCTTGCAACAGAAGCAGCTAGCGACGAGAAGCCTAAGATTGTAGAAAACGAGATAGCAGTGTACAATCCAATTAAAGCTGGAAAAAAAACGGTTACAGGTAGCATTATCCAAAAGCAAGGTTTTAGAGTAATGATATACAACGGTCCAGATAGAGTAATAGCTATGAAAATAAAATCAGAATTTAATCGCAACTTTCCTGGCATACGCAGTTATATGAATTACAATGTGCCAAATTTTAAAATTAAAGTAGGTGATTTTGAAGATAAAAAAGAAGCATATAAATTTTTAAAACGAATTACACCATTGCTTCCTACATCTAGCGTAGTGCCAGATGCGGTTACGGTGAAAAATATTTTAGTACAATAACCTTCCATTACCTATTTGTAAAGTAAAGTTGTAAATGCGCACTCATTTTATTTAATAAAATTTTATTTCTATGCAAGAATTGATTCAACAAATATTACCAGAAGCCATTGCTATTCGCCGTCATATACATGCTAATCCGGAACTGAGTTTTGAAGAATACGAAACTAGTAGTTTTATAAAGGCAGCGTTGGATAAATTGGGCATTGCTGCTGTGCCAATGGCTGGCACTGGTTGGGTTGCAGTAATACAAGGTACCAACCCCGCTGCGCATTGCATAGGCTTTCGAGCAGACTTTGACGCATTGCCAATTGTTGAAAAAAACGAAGTGTCTTACAAAAGCAAAAACGAAGGTGTGATGCATGCATGTGGGCACGATGTGCATACAGCCTGTTTGTTAGGGGCCGCAAAAATTTTAATGCAAACAAAGGATACTTGGCAAGGAACTGTAAAACTTATTTTTCAACCAGGCGAAGAAAAAGACCCAGGAGGCGCAAGCATCATGATAAAAGAAGGTGTGCTTGACAATCCTAAAATGGATGCTATTTTTGCCCTGCATGTATATCCGCATTTGCCAGCTGGCACTATCGGTACTCGCGAAGGCACTTATATGGCTAGTGCCGATGAGGTGTATATTACTGTAAAAGGTAAAGGCGGTCATGCTGCAATGCCGCAGCTATGCATAGACCCAATTATGATTGCGGCACAGCTTTTAAATAGTTTACAAAGTATCATCACCCGAAACAGAAATCCAATAGATCAAACAGTATTGACGTTTGGTAAAATAAGTGGTGGTACTAAAGGCAATATTATTCCCGATGAAGTGCAGTTAGAAGGCACATTGCGCTGCATGAATGAACCTTGGCGAGTGAAATGCCACGAGTTAATTGCTAGCCAAAGCAAACAAATTTGTCAGGCTTTAGGCGGCGATGCAGCGGTGAAAATTTTAGTTGGTTATCCATGTGTGCACAATGATGAAGTACTTACTAAAAAAGCAAATACTATTTTGCACCAAGCATTAGGAGCAAATAATGTAGTGACCTTGCCATTGCGAATGACCGCTGATGATTTTAGCTTTTATACACACCAAGTGCCGGGCTGTTATATCAGAATTGGTACTACAAATGCAGATGGTACTCAGTTTAATAGCCCAGTGCATACCAATACATTTGATATAGATGAAAGTGCCATTGGTACAGGTATACAAACAATTTGTTCTATTGTACATGGTTACAACTAAAAATGCCCATCATTGCTGATGAGCATTTAAGAATATTTTTTAGTGCAACTTAAAACTTAGGTACTAACCCGCTACCCATAGATTTTAAATGACGAATATGGCTTCCAATTGCTTTATACATGTATTTGTACTCGTTATATTTTACATCATATTTTACACAAACTTCTTTAATTATTTTACTAATAGCAGGATAGTGTATATGACTAATTCTAGGAAACAAATGATGCTCTACCTGAAAATTCAACCCTCCAGTAAACCAATTAATAATTTTATTATGTGTTGCAAAATTAGCAGTTGTTTTTATTTGATGTTTAGTCCATTCATCTTCTACTTTTGGAGGTGTACCTTCTGCCAACACCATTTCAGTTTCTTCTACAGTATGGGCTAATTGAAATACAATACTAATAACAACGCCTGTAGTCAATACAAAAGTAAAAAAGCCAATAACCCAAGCGATAATACCTACTTGATACATAGGGAAACCAATAAATGTAAATAAGTAAACTAGCTTAGTACCCCAAAAAAATAAATGATCTTTTGTAGACATCGGAGAAATTTCTATTGGCCCAATTTTGTTGGAAAAATATTTTTTGAAATCTAAAACAAATACCCAAAATAAATATAGAATAGAATATAAAGGCCAAATGTAAATATGCTGATATCGATGCATTTTATAATATGGTTGGCTTTTACACATTCTAATAAATGGCTCTGCGCTGATATCATCATCTACGCCTTCGATGTTAGTATAGGTATGATGAATGACATTGTGCTTCATATTCCACATAAAACTACTAGCACCAAGCACATCTAATGAATAAGAAGCTAATTTATTCATTACTTTATTTTCGCTAAAGCTACCATGGCCTCCATCATGCATGATATTAAAACCAATGCCTGCAGCAACAAAGCCAAGCAATACGCATAAAGACCAACCTGCAATTCCACCCACTTTAAAAAATACAAGTGCTGCATAGATAGCAATAACTGCAACTATTAAAATAATAGCTTTAGAGTATAAATTCCAATTGCCAGTTTTAGCAATATTATTTTTTTCAAAATATTCATTAATTCTCGCTTTTAGCTCTTGTGTAAAAGTTAAACTCGGTTGAACAAATTTTGGTTTCGACATGCTGTAAAATTAAACTATTTAAAATAAACGAATGCTGATATTCGTTAAACTTTTGCGTGAATTGTATCAATGCTGTTAATAACTGGAATTTGGCAGTAGTTATGCACAATTTTAATCAATAATGAATTGCATTTTCTATATCACGAATAATATCTTCCACATTTTCTAGGCCCACACTCATTCTAATTAATCCATCAGTAATGCCGCTTTTTAGGCGTAATTCTCTTGCTACGCCAGTATGCGTGGTACTTGCAGGATGACTTACCAAGGTGTCGCATGTGCCAAGGCTTACAGCATGTGTACATAATTGTACTTTGTTTAAAAACGACACACCTGCTTCTAATCCGCCTTTCAATTCAAAGCTAAGTAATGCTCCACCATTTTTCATTTGTTGTTTGGCTATTAAATAATCTGGATGTGTAGCTAAGCCCAAATAATTTACAAATGCCACTTTAGGATGAGTAGCTAAAAATTCAGCTACTTTTTGTGCGTTGCTGCAATGCCTATCCATGCGTAATGCCAAAGTTTTAATACCATTGTTTAATAAAAAAGCATCAAATGCATTGCTATTGCCACCCAATAATCGATGATGCTTTGTTACTTTCGTATTCATTAATTCTACATCTGTACCTATTAAAACACCACCAATTGCTGTTCCATGCCCATTTAAAAATTTAGTTGTACTATGAATGATAAAATCTGCACCATACTTAAATGGCTGTTGCAAATAAGGTGTGGCAAATGTATTATCCACAATTACTTTTATATTGTATTGCCTAGCCAATTTACATATTGCAGCAATATCTACACATTGTATTGTTGGGTTCGCAGGAGTTTCTAAATGTATTAATTGTATACTTTTATTGGTTTTTAATTCCTCTTCTAAAACGTTTACATCTTTACAATCTACCAACACAATATTTACACCGCACAATGGCAAAACCTTATCCATCATTTCTTGCGTGCCGCCATACAAGCTGTAATGGCTTAAAATTGTATCGCCTTGCTTTAGTTGGCTTAAAAATAGTGTAGTAAAAGCGGCCATACCACTAGCATGCAGTAATGCTTTGGCTTGCAAAGGTTCTCCATTTCCGTTATTCAATAGAAAAGTTTCTAAGGCTGCAATTTTATTTTCAGTTTGTTCAATAGTTGGATTGCCAAATCTGCCATAGATATAGCCATGCTCCTTGCCTGTAAATAAATCTACAGCGTGTTGTGCACTATCAAAAATAAAAGTACTACTTGCATAAATTGGTGTTTGATGCGCATGATGCTGTTCCATTTCAAAACCGCCATGTATGCAAAGCGTGTCAAAAGAAGTGTTGTTATTTTTTGTATTCATTAATGTGCTAATTTTACCTTTTTAAAGTTCAAAGGTAATTCTAATGAAACAACTTCTTTTATCCTACACACAATTTAATATTTGGGCCAACCAGCAAATGATTGATGTGCTATTGAAATTATCCGAAGAACAAATAGATACAAAAATGATAGGAAGTTTTGAAAGTATCAGAAAAACAGTATATCATATTTGGTCTGCGGAAAATATTTGGAATCAGAGATTAGCCTTAGCAGAAAATACAATATTTGGTAAAATGAATTTCGAAGGAACTTTTAAAGAAGCCACAGAACTTTGGCTGCAAGAATCTTTGCAGCTAAATGTTTTTGCACAAAAGCAAAATAGTGAAGATTCGTTTTTGCACGAATTTATATATGTAGATTTTAAAAAGAATCATCATAAA
>Ga0304730_1001361_pt1 | contig 18640 bp, 15 predicted proteins | sample M_130628_MF_Meta_FD_190474 | JGI IMG/M metagenome (GOLD analysis project Ga0304730, IMG submission 190474) | Freshwater microbial communities from Lake Montjoie, Canada to study carbon cycling - M_130628_MF_MetaG (v2) (version 2) | ecosystem: Environmental > Aquatic > Freshwater > Lake | place...
AAAATCTTTAAAATTTGTTTATCCTGAACACTTAAATCTAAGGCAGCCAGAATAACAGGGAATGAATTTTTCATTTTATTATATTTTGATTACTTAATGTTAATTTCTTCATCGCTATTCCTCTCTTTAGTATTTAACGAGGAAAAAGTTAAAATCAAAGATTCGTTGTCATAAACAGCTTGAATCTCATCTCCATTTACTGTATCACTTAATTCAAATATTTGCTCAAAAGAAATCGTTTTCTCAACCATATTGATATAGTTGTTTTTAATCTCAGGACTAACTTCTTTTAATCCAGTGATTTTTAATAATTTCCCTGAAAGTTCCAGGTGTAGCTCTTCCTTTGAATACCCCTCGACAGGTATACTGAAATGGTAAATATGATCCCTGGCTACTTCATTTTCAGAAATTTCTTCTTTTTTATACCATGGCTCATGTAAAGAAGAATGTCCTAAAAAGTGATCTTTATCGATAAGTGGAGAAAATTCACTTCCAAATCGATTAAAACTGCTGTTTTTTAATTTTACCATCCACATAAATAAGTTTTTTTCATTTTATTATAATTCATTTAACATGGTAAAATTGATTGCATTTTAATTTATTAAGAAAGACTTTTCTCCATGCAAAAGTATGATTTTTGTCACCTATACAGATTTACTAAAAAGGGGCTTAAGAGGTTTATTCGCCCGGTATTTGTTATCAAAAACTAAACAGATATTTCTGAGATATGACTTACCGGAATCTGTTACAATTAAGCCGTTTTCTATTTGCTTGATCAGGCCATCTTTTTCTAAATCGTTTAAGTCAAATTTTATATTATCTCCAAATTCAGCATCTAGAAAAGTTTTATCCCAGCTTGTTTCATATCGACAAAGAATATTTTTTATCTGCCTTCCTGTTTCTTGTTCTTCGAAATTCAAAAGGTGTCCTTTTTCAATAGGCAACTGTCCATTTTCAACTTTATGCTGATAAGTTTCTAAATCTCTGTGGTTTTGAATGTAATTATTTTCATTGCTGCTAATGGCGGATACGCCTAAGCCTATTAAAATGGAGGTATCCTTTGGGGTATAACCCATGAAATTACGATGTAGTACCTTTTTTGAAAATGCTTTATACAGGTCATCTGTGGCCAGGGCAAAGTGATCCATTCCAATAGGTAAATATCCTGCTTCAATTAATAATTGTTTGCCTAATGTAAAAAGACTTTGTTTTTCAATGCCATTGGGTAAATCTTTTTCAGCATAAGCTCTTTGGCCAGGTCTAACCCAGGGTACATGCGCATAACTGTAAAAGGCAATCCGATCGGGTTTTAATTTTTCAATAAGAGCAATATTATGCCTGATGTGTGCTAAAGTTTGTCCAGGCAGACCATAAATTAAGTCGTAATTAATGGATTTATAATGATTTAATCTCGCAGCATTCGTGATATTTTCAATTTGTTTTAACGTTTGAAACCGATTAATTCGGGTTAAAATATCAACGGAGAAATCTTGAATTCCGAGGCTTAATCTATTGAATCCTATTTCCCGCAATTGTTCAATATGACTTAACGTAGTGGAGGAAGGGTGAGCTTCAAAACTTAAATCAGCATCGGCTGGAATTTCCATTTCCGACATTAATTTCGTTAAAAAATCAACCAGATTTTCAGCGCTAAAAAAGGTAGGTGTTCCTCCACCCAGATGTAATTCCTGTAAAACAGGTGTGGTTTTAAACTCCTTGCTGTATAAATGCCACTCCTTTAACAAGGTCTCTAAATAGGGCTTTTCGACGCGATGGTTTTTGGTAATGCGCTTATTGCATCCACAATAAGTACATAACATTTCGCAAAAAGGAAGGTGTAAGTATAAACTTAATTGAGGGCTTTTAGAAAATGAAGATATTAAACTATTTTTCCAGTCATTTTCTAAAATTGGTTCGGTCTGCCAATAAGGAACAGTGGGGTAACTCGTGTAACGTGGCGTTGGAATATCATATTTACTTAACAGCTTTGCATCATTCATCGGTAAATCTTTGTAATTTTGACAAAGGTATCTTGATGGGTAATATCAATTTGATGATTTTTAACCCTGCTTTTAACTGATAGAAATCAGTTCTAAAATCTTTTAGCAGGTACTTTAAAAAAGTTGAATATGCCTTTAAGAAGCTAGCTATTAGGAAAGTTTTGATAAAATTTACTAAAAACAATAACAAATCAATATATTTGAATTAAAATCTAATCTACGCTAAAATCCTAAAATTTAGTAGCTCACTTTGAGCAGGAATGGTTGCCCACTTTCATTGAAATATAAAGAAAAACTTTTTATTTGCATGTTCCAAAGAGGGGGCAAAGAGAATCGCTATGATGTATTCCTTTTTTGATTCCTGCAAAGAGACAGATGTCAATCCCTGAGAATGGATGACAGATACCCTTAACAAGATTAGGAATCATCTTGTCAATAAAAGCTCTGAGTTGCTTCCTGGTAACTTTTGGAAATTATAAAACATGTACTTGGACGAACGGATATCAATCATTTACTCAAATATTGTAAATCAAATAAAAAATTATATTGGGACATTAGAATTGTGCAGAAAGCGGCTAACAGCTCTTATACGAAGGTTTTATTTTAACTTTCTCTTTTTCGGATTTTGTCTGTTTGAGAAAAATGAGATTATTTCAATCTGTTCATTTTCAAATCTGTAATAAAGCGTATTGTATGTTAGGATTACGACTCGACGAATATCTTTTTTATAGTCTGATACTTGAAATGAATTTGGATTTTGTGAAATCAATGCTAATTTCTCATCAATGCTTTCTGCTAAGTTTCTCAACTCTTTTTCTGTCCAATTTTTTTCTAAATATTTTATTGTTTTTTCTAATTCTTTAAGAGCAAAATCTGTCCAAAGAATTTTATAGCCATTTTTCATAAATCTTTCTTGCTTCTGAATGAGGATTTAATTTTCCAGCGTTAGCATCTTGGATCCCACGCTCAATGGCTTCTTTTTCACTTTCAACTATAGAATTCCACCAATCTTTGCTTTCTTTTTTCCTCAACTCCATAATCTTTTCGATTATTGTAGAATCTTCAATTGAAGAAAGCCATTGGATTAATTCCAATTTTTTATTCTGCAAGTTTAATTCGATTTCCATAACTCAATTTTATATATTTTCAAATGTACAAATTTATTTATTCTTTCGCTCTTTAAAACTTGTTCCTAACGCGGCGTAGGAATATCATATTTAGTTAAAAGCTTTTCATCAACCATTGGCAAATCTTTGTAATTTTGACAAAGGTATCTTGATGGGTTTTGCCATTCTTTTAACAGGTACTTTAAAAAAGTTGAATATGCCTTTAGTTAAGTCGGTAAACGGGAATACACCTATTTTTGGGCAAAATATTTATTTGGCTGAAAATGCAACCATTATCGGTGATGTTATCATGGGAGATGATTGCAGTGTCTGGTTTCAGGCAGTTATTCGAGGTGACGTAAATGCCATACGAATAGGCCATCGGGTAAATGTACAAGATGGTGCTATTATCCATTGCACATGGAATAAGGCTGCAACGACTATTGGCGATAATGTAAGTATTGGTCATAGGGCTATTGTTCATGGATGTACTTTGAAAAATAATATTTTAGTGGGTATGGGAGCAATTATTATGGATCACGCTATTGTGGAAGATAATGTGTTGATTGCTGCCGGTGCTATTGTTTTAGAAAATTCGGTGTTGGAATCAGGATTTATTTACGCTGGAATTCCCGCAAAAAAAGTAAAACCGCTTAGTGAGGAACAATTTTCACAGACGGTTTCCAGAATTGCTAATAATTATGTCACTTATGCAGGTTGGTTTAAGGAATCTTAGTTTATTTTTTTGTTAAATAAAAGTTTGGGTTAATTATTTTAAAAGAATTCTGCTGGATATTGTCTTAAATTTGTCGCGAAATTGTTGATTCTTAAAATTATAGTTTAAAAATATGGAAATTGATGTTTTGTTGGGTTTGCAATGGGGAGATGAAGGGAAAGGTAAGATAGTAGATTATTTAGCACCGAAGTATCAAATGGTTGCCCGATTTCAAGGTGGACCAAATGCCGGGCATACCCTCAAATTTGGAGGTAAAAAATTTGTATTACATACGATTCCGTCAGGTATTTTCAGAGATAATTTGCAGAACCTTATTGGTAACGGTGTGGTAATTGATCCCATCACTTTTGTTAAAGAATTGCAAGAACTTACCGCCGTTGGGGTAACATTCGAAAATAGACTCTTTGTTGCTAAAAAAGCTCACCTCATCCTTCCCACTCATCGTATGCTGGATGCCGCTTCGGAATTAGCTAAAGGTAAAGAAAAAATTGGATCCACCCTAAGAGGAATTGGACCTGCATATATGGATAAAACGGGGCGAAATGGACTCAGAATTGGAGATATTCTGTCGCCTGATTTTATTGACCGATATAATTCACTGAAACAAAAACATCTGAAATTATTAGCTCAATTTCCTGAACTACCGTTCGATCTCGATGGAGAAGAATTGAAATGGATGGAGGCAATTAAGGATGTAAAAAAATTACAATTTGTTGATTGTGAGTATTTTATTTCCGAAGCGCTGGCTGCTGGAAAAAGAATCTTGGCAGAAGGTGCTCAAGGTACTATGCTCGATATTGATTTTGGTACCTATCCTTTTGTCACTTCTTCAAATACCATAACTGCCGGAGTTTGTACCGGATTAGGGGTCTCACCACAAAAAATAAAAGAGGTTTATGGCATTACCAAAGCTTATTGTACCCGCGTTGGATCAGGCCCTTTTCCTACAGAACTTCATGATGAAACAGGAGAAAAATTAAGAGCGGAAGGAGCAGAATTTGGTGCAACGACAGGAAGACCAAGGCGTTGTGGCTGGCTCGATGTTCCTCAGTTGAAGTATGCCATCATGCTAAATGGGGTAACTCAACTGATTGTTACAAAAATGGATGTACTCTCTGCTTTTTCTGATTTTGCTATAGGTACTAAATATAAATCTGAGGATGGTTCTCTTTCTCAAAACCTTCCTTTCGATATCAATGATGATACTTTTTCTGTTTCTTATGAAAATATTCATGGTTGGAAAGTACCCTTAGATGAAGTAACCGATTGGAATAATTTGCCACAGGAGGCGACTGATTATTTGATTAAACTTGAAAAAGAACTTAATGTGCCTGTAACAATGGTTTCCGTTGGACCAGGAAGAGAACAACTGATCGTGAAATAATTTTTTTGTCTGTATTTTGCAGATATACAATTCTTTCAAAGGTGGAATAAAATCTTTGGTTTATCTTAGCAAAATAAACTCTGTACGCCTATTTTCTTTTCTTCCAGATTCCATTAGGTTGTCTGCCATTGGTTTGTTAGAGCCAAATCCTTTATATCTTAATCGTTTGAGGTCGATTCCCTTGTTTATTAAATAATCATAAACGGCTTTAGCTCTTGATGTACTAAGTTTTAGGTTTGTTTCCTCAGTTCCTGTATTATCAGTATGGCCATTAATTTGAATGAATGTATTTTCATTTTCCATTAACCATTTTACGAGTTTATTTAGTTCATATTGAGAATCCGGATTCAATACAGACGAATTGGTTTCAAAGAAAACATTTTTTAATATGATAGCTTCTCCATCTTCTTTCAGCGTCTCTATTTTGTCGTTAGGATTATGTTTACTCACTTTTTGTAATCGGATATCTAAATAATAAGGATTCAGTGCTGATTGAGCTTCGGAAAGGGTAAAATGATTGCTGTAGAGTGTATATCCTGGATAAATTGCTGAAAAAGAATAATCCAGACCCCTTGGCAAGCATATAAAAAATTTACCTGAAGCGTCTACCATTGTTTTATATATAATGGATCCAGTTGTCGTTGCAATAATTTCTAATTGCGCGGGCAAAGGTTCATTACTTTCGCTGGTTACTATTTTTCCTGTAACAAATGTAACAGGAACAGGTCTGATTTCCTCATAAAGTGGAAAGCTGAAAATATCTACATTTGTTTTACTCGACATTCCCTTTCTTAGGGTGTCATGTTTAGAACTGGAGAAATAAGCTGTCTCGCCTGTTCTATTTATACAAAGTGCGCCCTCATCGGCAATGGTATTTATGGGGTATCCCAAATGAATTGGTTTTCTCCAATTTTGAGTACTATCTAATCGGGAAAGATACAAATCAAAACCGCCCATTCCTTTATGTCCGTTTGACATAAAATAAAGGCTTTGACCGTCTGAATGTATAAATGGCGCCTGGTCATCACCTGGGGTATTAATTAGGGAGCCTAAATTTTCTGGTTTAGACCATTTTTCAAAGTCAGTCTGTCTGCTCATCCATATATCCGTACCACCAAATCCGCCAGGACGTCTGGAGGAAAAGAATAATTTATCGCCTAAAGCCGATAGAGATGGCATTGATTCCCAATGCATGGAACTCACTGGAGCACCCATGTTTTTGGGAACAGTCCATTGTTCTCCCTTTTTATATGAAATATAAAGGTCGCAACTTCCGAGTCCATTCTTGTTTTCACATTGGGTAAAAATCAAGGTGGAACCGTCAGCCGACAAGGTATGAGCACCTTCGTTAAAAGGCGTGTTCAATTGGCTTAAGGCAATTGGTTTTTGCCAGTCACCTGATATGGTGTCTCTTTGCGTGAAGTAAATATCTTCTTGTCCGTTAACAACACGAGTAAAAAGTAAGGTTTTATCATCGGCGGAAAAAGAAGGTAAATATTCTGGTGCTTCGGTATTTATAAAAATATTTAGTGGAGTAGGGGTAAAAGGTACTGGATTTTGAACTGCATCTTTGGAAAAAAGGGCATTTTCTAAAAGTTTAATTGCCTGATCCTGCGGAAGACCTTTAATTTTGCTGGCATTTATATATAAATTTAGTTTTTCTACTGCCAAAGAGTAATCTCCGTATTTATAAGCAGTTATACCAAAAGCATAATTCACCCTAAAATCATAATTTGGATTTAAAGCGGATAATTTTGTAAATGCACTGATAGCTTTTTTATATTCTCCAATATCATAATAAGCGTTACCAAGTAAGGTCCAGGCATCCGTTAATATGGAATCTTTTTGAAGGCATTTTAATAAAAGGGAAATGGAAGTATTCGTGTTTTCTCTTTGAGCTTCCATTTTAGCTTCTTCGTACCACTTCCGAACACTTGGTTTTGCTTGAGATAGAGTATGAAACTGTTGGCCATTTACATGGTTGTAAAAAAATAGTAAAAACGTTAACCCTAAATATCTCATCATTGAAAAAGTTATATTTAGGGTTAACGAACAAAATGGATTTTTAATCTTTTGATATCTCTAATCCTTTCGATTGCCATTCTGAAAATCCACCTGAGTAATTCATCACTTGTGTAAATCCTAATTTGAAAAGCAGGGAATTTCCAATGGCTGTTCTGTCTCCAGCCTGACAGCTTATTATAAATGGTTTATCTTTAGGAAGTTTAGTTAAATTTTCTGGTAATGTACCGAGGAAAAGGTGTTTTGCACCAGGAATATGACCTTCCTGATACTCTGAAATCCCTCTCACATCAAATATTTCTATTTCCTTATTTTTAATTGCTTTTTCAACAAAAGCCGCATCTACGATATTGGGAACTTCAAGTTTGTATCCTTTTTCTTCATACCAGGTGACATTTTCTATATATCCCATGATATTATCTAAGCCGATACGCATAAGCTTTCTGGTTATTTCTTGCATGTTTTTTTCCTCCGCAATAATAAGGAAAGGTTTATCGTAAGTTAGGAACCAACCAGCCCAGGTAGCCAGTGAATTATTATGTTGGATATTAATGGTTCCAGGTATAAATCCTTTTTCATAAAGAGATTTATGGCGAGTATCGATGACCATTATGCCATTTTGAAGGGCATTTAGAACTTCATCTGGATTTAATTTTTGATGTTTTGGTATATGAGTTAATAAGTTTCTCAGCTCCTTGTTCCTCATTTTCATCTCCGCAAAATACTTAGGAGGCTCAGGTTGGTCGCTTAAGAGGTAGCCTATAAATCCCGTTTTATTTTCACCATATTGAAAAGCCCAGTTGCGTATTTTTTCGTATCCAACCGTTGTGCTGGGTACAGCACCAAGTGCCTTACCACAGGCTGAGCCAGCGCCATGTCCTGGCCATACTTGAATAAAGTCGGGCAGCGCTTGAAATTGCTGAATGGAATGATACATTTGATCTGCTCCAATTTCCTGCGTCCCTTTCATTCCCGCAGCCTTTTCCAATAAATCGGGGCGACCTACATCCCCTACAAATACAAAATCACCGGTAAACATCATCACTGGTTCATCACTGGCTGGATGATCTGTAAGCAAAAAAGTTATACTTTCAGGGGTGTGGCCTGGGGTATGAAGTACCTTTAGAGACAGATTTCCAACTTTTATAGTGTCACCATGACGTAAACCTGTATGATTAAATTTATACTGCCAATCGGGTCCGCCCTCATCAGAAAGGTACATTTCTCCATTCGTTAGGTTGGCTAATTCACGGGAACCCGATAAAAAGTCAGCATGTATATGGGTTTCAGTAATATGAGTGATGCGTAAATTATTTTGTTTGGCGATTTCTATATAAGTATCAACATCGCGTTTTGCATCAATGACGATGGCTTCTCCTGTTTTTTGACACCCCAAAAGATAACTTGCCTGTGAAAGTGTTTTATCGTAAATATGTTGAAAAAACATGGTATTTTTTTTTGTTCAATGCAAAATTAAAGTTATTGATGCTGAAAAACTGTGATTATTGTCACAGCTTTGAAATCCATTCGGTTAAGAGTCTTACGCCAAATCCGGAAGCAGCTTTAAGTTGTGTCATTTCCGTTTTATCAAACGCAACGCCCGCAATATCCAAATGTGCCCAAACGGGGTGATTATCAATAAATTCCTCCAGGAATTTAGCTGCAGAAATGGCTCCGGCAGTAGGTAAACCACTATAGTTACGCAGGTCTGCCACATCCGATTTTAAATCATCTTTGACCGCATCAAATAGGGGCATTCGCCAAAGAATTTCACCAGCCTCATTTCCAGCTATCTTTAATTTTTGAGCTAATTCATCATTATTTGAAAATAAGCCTGCTGCATGATTTCCCAAGGTGCCAACAATACTTCCTGTAAGCGTAGCCAGATTGACGACCATATCAGGATTAAAATTTCTTACTAAATAGGAAAGAGCATCAGCGAGAATCAGTCTTCCTTCCGCGTCAGTATCAATGACCTCAATGGTTTTTCCATTATAAGAGGATAAAATATCTCCTGGTCTAATGGCTTGGGAACCAATTGCATTTTCAGCGATGGGCAAAAATCCTGTTAGCTTTACGGGTAATTTTAGTTTTGCAACTGTTTGAAAAGTACCTAGTACGGCTGCCGCACCGCTCATGTCACTTTTCATGAAATGCATGTTTGTTGAGGACTTTATAGAAATACCTCCAGTGTCAAAAGTGACGCCTTTCCCTACTAATCCAATATGTTTTTGGTTTTTTTGTCCCCCCTCGTAGGTTAATTGGACCATTAAAGGAGGCGTTTTACTCCCTTGGCCTACAGCAAGCAAGGCGTGCAATCCTTTTTTTTGAAGCTCTTGAGCATTAAAAATTTGAACTTTGAACCCAGCTTCCTTTCCCATCTCTTCAATTTCTGAAGCAAAAGTTGTTGGATTTAAAAAATTCCCAGGTTTATTGATAATGCTGCAAATTTTATTTCTCGCAATACTAATTATATTTCCCCTGTTAAGGGCATCTTTTATTTCTTCCTGCATGGATTCGCCCGCATAAAAGTAAAAACAAGCCTTTTCCGAAGCCCATATATGAGAGACTTTGGTGACGGTTTTCCATTGCCCCAGATTGTGTATACCAGTTAGTATTCCTTGCCATGCAGCCTCGTATAGTCTTGACATGGGTATCGAGGTCATTTCATTTAGTAAAAAAACAAGGCCTGTTTTTTCATTTAATTTGTCTTTGTTTTGAAAGGTAAATTGACGGAATAATTTTTGTACAGATGAAAAATTTAAATTCTCCCCCAATCCTAAAAGTAGAAATCTGCGGTTATTTTGGTTTAAAATAAATTGGCTTCCAATTTCTCCGGAGAAATCTTTTTCATTAATGGGAGGTATATCTAGCGGAAGATTCTTTAGTAGTTTTAAGTCTGTTTTCCCTTTTACTCCGATAATCCAGTCTGAACAAGAGGAAAAATCAGTAACGGTTTCGTATTTTAGCATCTGAATGTTGGAATTTATAAAGGTAAGAATTAATTAATCATGTAAAATTAGGATTTTACCTCAATTTCCAAAGCAAGTATGCGTTACTACCATTTTTTTAATTATTATTGTTTAAAATTTAGAAAAGTCAAAAAAGATAATTATGGAGCCATTATGGGGATTTGATTTAGGAGGTACTAAAATAGAAGGGGTTATTCTAAAAAGTAAAGATGAACCTAATAATATTATTGCCAGAATGCGCGTACCTACGGAGAAAACAAAAGGGTACGATCATATCATTGGGCAAATTGGCCTTTTAGTAAATAACCTAAAGGCTGCTACTGGTTTGACACCTACGCGTATCGGTCTGGGAACCCCGGGTGCTCTCGATCCTATTACACAAACACATAAAAATAGTAATACTACTTCTATTAATGGGATGCCTTTTAAACGTGATCTTGAAAAGGCACTGGGCATTTCCTTCGAAATGGCAAATGACGCTAATTGTTTCGCCATTGCGGAGGCTCGAATGGGTGTTGTACAAGATGTTATGCCCGATGCCAAAATGGTTTTTGGTGTGATTATGGGTACAGGCGTTGGTGGTGGACTTGTTCTAAATGGTAGCGTCTGGAATGGTCGTCAGGGAATCGGAGGTGAATGGGGACATAGTTTTCTTGACGAATCAGGAGGGCTCTGTTATTGTGGAAAAACAGGTTGTGTGGAAACCCTTATTTCTGGACCTGCTTTGGAAAAATACTATAAAGGTCTGACAGGACAGGATATGCTGCTCAACGATATTATTAAAAAATATAAGGATGGAACTGATCAGGCGGCTACTCAAACGGTTAAAAGGTTGATCTATTTCTTCGGTAAGGGAATTGCCAATTTAATTAATATTCTTGATCCTGATGTCATTGTGCTTGGCGGTGGCTTAGCCAATATCGATCTGCTCTATACAGAAGGTATCGAATCTGTTAAGGAGCATGTTTTTAACCCTCGCCTGGACACATTAATCGTTCCACCTAAATTAGGTGATAGCGCGGGTGTTTTTGGAGCAGCCTTTTTAGTAGCTTAAGGATTTTTCTTTTTATCGTGTAGGCTTATTTTTGTTTTTTACCAAAAATAAGCCTACATTACATTATTATCATTAGGGGATATCTAATTCTATGCGTCGCATGAATTATTCCTTATATACAACCTATCATTACCTTTTCTTTTTACTATTTTTATTTTCTGATCGTCTCAATGCAAACGTTTGCCGAGATTCATTGCTTCCTCCTATTTTGCCTTCACACGAAATATATGGCTTTCAGCTTTTTGATAAAGAAAGCTGGCCACATGGATTGACATCAGTTAGCTTACCTCCTCCCAATTATCAGTTAAGTTCAAAGGATAGAATTTCCATTCAAATTTTAGGCCGTTCCCAAGCTGGTTTTGTATTTTATATCGATGAGGAAGGTTTCATTTCTCCAGATCAAATGCCTAAAATATTTCTTTCCGGGTTAACTTTTTTTCAGGCCAAAAAGATATTATTGGCTCATTTTTCTCGTTTTTATTCGTTTAATTCAGGTCAATTTTTAGTTTCCTTAATTCCTGTAGGTAAAATAAAGGTCTATGTTTTGGGAAATGTTAAAAAGGAAGGTCTTTATGAACTTCCCGCATTCTCTAACATTTTCCAGGCCATTGCTTCAGCAGGTGGGCCAACAGATATAGCTTCCATAAGGAATATAAAACTTATTCATCGTTCTGTTGCAAAAGAAATCGATGCTTATTCAACTAGTTTTAATCCTCAAGGAAAAATTCCAGATATTTTATATGATTTTGATATCATCCATCTTCCCGTTTCAAAAATAATGATTTCCCTTTCTGGGGCTATTCAGCGACCCCTGAAATATGAAGTGCTGGAAACGGAATGCCTGGAGCAAATCATTGAATTTGGAGGTGGATTATTACCTTCGGCAAATATTCAATATGCACAGCTTTTTAGATATTCTGATCAGGTAAGAAAGCAAATAGATATTTATCTTCCCCCATTCCTTCAGGGAAAATCATGTTTTAAATTTCAACATGGGGATTCTATAGTATTCAAAGAAATTAAAGAATGGTCATCTAAGATAGTTAAAATCAGTGGGGCAATTCTTTTTCCAGGCATATATGGGTTGGACAGTAGTGAAACTATTAATAAGTTATTAAATAAAGCAGTGTTATCTGAATTTGCCGCAAAAGATCAATTCATCCTTCTTAGGAAAAATGAAAATCTGGCTTCTGGCATTCAAAAAATATCCTTGAAGACGATGGAGGGACTTATCGATTTTCTTCTAAAAGAAGGGGACGAAATCATCATTGATTTTAAAGATAAGTTTAAGGAAGAGTTTACCATTGAGGTTGCAGGTAAAGTAAAGTTCCCTTTTATCAAATCGTTCCCGCCTGGTAATCAGCTACGTATTTCGGAAGCAATTTTTCTGGCGGGTGGCTTATCTTCTGGTGCATCTAATATTGCTTATATTTTTCGAAATAATCCTGACCGCCCGAATAATACGGTTTATTTGACCATTGATATTGATTCCATTCTAAATAATCAACGGTCATTCCTTGATTTATGGCTTGAAACGGGGGACAAATTATTTTTCCCGGATAAAACATACCTGGATTATCCGACGTCAATTGGAATATTTGGATCTGTTAAATTTCCACAGGAATTTAGATTCCATCCTTCCTTGAAACTACAAGATTTGTTCAGACTTTCAGGTGGTATAGTAGAAGGAGCAGATTTAAACAGAATTGAGATTTTTAGGCATACAGACAATCAAAATATACCTGCTTTAAGTAAAATAATTACCCAAGTCTCTGATTCGTTCACCTTTAAATCGGATCATTTAGCCATACCATTGATGCCTGGAGATAAAGTTGTAGTTAGGAATAAAAAAGATTTGAAGCCATTAAAAACAATTCATCTGTTTGGCAATATACCTAACAAAGGAATTTATATCTCTGATAAGCAGCCTTATTTTTTATCCGATGTATGGAAAGAGTCTGGAGGATTTGCAGGCGAGTCAATCCTACTTTATGGAAAGCTTATTCGTAGGATGAATGGTCGCATTGAACAGAAGTTTAATTTACCCTTAGCCCTTCAATTTCCTGGGGATATTAGGTATGATCCTATTTTACTGGACAAGGACTCTGTTTATATTGAAGAAATTAATAATATGATATTTTTGGAAGTTCCTGAATTTAAAACATTTGGAATGGATTCTTCTATGCATCATCTTCCTTTTTCCTATAAAGGAAATTATGGTGTCAAATGGTATTTAAATCAATATGGGGGTAATATTTTACAATCTAATGTTGAAGGAATAGTTACCGTTTTAAACTTAACGGGTGAAGTAAAATCAACATCAACGAAGCAATTATCAAAGCGAAAATTAATAGTACTGCCAGGTGACATCATTAAAGTAACCACTTTAGTTAAACCTGAAACACAAAGTAAAAAACAAATAGATTGGGGAAAAATAACAGACCGAATATTGGGGATTACAACAACCCTTTCTTTGTTTCTGGTATATCTAAATCGGTAATATTATTCTTAAACCTTTTAATAATAAAATTTTGAATAATAAACCTGTTAAGATTATTACCATAGAGGATATCGGGGATTTATTGAAATGCTGGTTTCAATTAATTTTAAAGAACAAGCTGAAATTCAGTCTATTTTTTATGATTGGTGCAATTTTAGGTTTTACTTATGCTCATTTTGTCAATAAAAAACAATATATAAGTCGCCTAACTTTTGTCTTAGATAAGCAAATATCTAATCCTTTAGAAGAAGGCCTTCTTCGTTATACGGGTGTCAATGCTTCTGGAAATCCCTCCGTGAAATTAATGAATGGAGATAATCTTCAAATCATTCTCCAATCTGACAGAATCATAAAAGAGGCATTGTTAAGTCCTTTGGATAAATTAAATGGGCAGAATTTATTATCCATCTTATGGAAGAAAAATACATTTACAGCTGCCACAATAGGGCAAGATAGTTTAATAAAAACGACCATTAGAAAATTAAAAAAAAGTCACTTGCTTGCTGGTAAATTAGCTGATATGGGTTCGTTGTACTTTATTGAAATGAATCACGACAATCAACTTTTTTGCTATTATTTTCCAGAGGTACTGTTGGAAAGTTTATTGAAATTTTATGAAATTGAAAAATCGATAAGACTGAAAAGAGATATTGAAGCGCTTCAAATGGTCGTGCTCTCTATCAAAAAGGAAATAAAAAACATGCAGATGGAATGGAACTTTAAAAAGAATCAATCTAGAAATCTGATTTTTTTCGAAGATCAAATCCTATTGGAAAATACAAAAAAAAGCATCGAAGACCTGGAATTAAGGTTAAAAGTGAGTCAGGAAATTCTCGATATCGCTCTATTCCAACATTTTAGAAAATCTACTTTTTTAAATATCATAGACCAGCCATTTCTGCCTTTAGCATTTAAGGGTAAAAGTCGATTAAAATATGCCTTTTTATTTGGTTTCTTGACCTTTTTCACGACTTTTCTAGTGAAAAACAGAACAAATAATAAATTGTCATAGTAAAACTATTTTAGCACTTTTTAGGTATATTGTTCCTTCATTATTCTCTATTTATTCCTTTTTTATTAGATTAATACTTTCAGATTTTTTCTACACATGAAAATGAAATATTTTATAATCATTGTATTTTTGCAATTTAGTATCTTTTCTTTGTATTCGCGGGATGATTATGGTTATGGTATTCTGATTAACAATAAAACAAAAGTATATAAAACTTATTCTCGTTTAAGTTCGGAGGAAGTTCTTGAAAAGTTGAATAATAATGAAATAAAACCTATAAAAAACAAAGCTTCACAAGGTATATCAAATGCCTATTTTTGGTTAACATTTCAGAATATTCAAAGGGGAAAAGGTGAAAACTTTATCTTAGAGCTGAATAGCCCACATATAGACACTGCCGCCCTTTACCTCTTTAAGAATGGGAAAACAACTCTGATAGCTGAAATTGGTGATCAGATTCCCTTCTCAAAAAGACCTATATTTCACCCCAAGTTATTATTTCCGCTGCCCAATATTGATTCTGCTGGGCAATATTTATTGCTGATAGATAAACAAGGTGGTTCTGCTAATTTTCCATTATATCTTTGGGAGAAAAATAGTTTTGAATATCATAATTCAAGAGAAATATTACTTTGGTATGTGTTCATAGGAGCCTTTTTATTTTTTACTTCAACAAGTATTTTCCTCGCCTTTATGGCTAGAAAACCTGTTTTTTACTATTATAGTTTTTTTGTATCCATCATTTTATGTTTTAATTTCATTACATCAGGATTTTCATTTGCTTTTATTTATCCGGAAAATATCTGGTTAAATGACCAATTAAGATTCTTGATATTGCCTGTTTTTGGACTATCTTTTACTTTATTTACAAAACATTTTTTTGATGTAAACAGAGCATTTCCAAAAATTGAGATTGGATCTAGATTACTTGTTTTTATTTTCATTTTATTGACTTATCTGGGTTTATTTTCTAACCCTTACACAAAGCAGTTTTCTATTTTGCTCATCAGCGTATTATATTTCAGTCTTGTTTTAGCTCTAATATGGTCTATCTTTGTAATCTATAATGTTTGGGAAAGATTAAAAGATAGGGCTATTTTATTTTTAGTGGCTTTTTCTGGGAATATCTCGGTTTTAATTTTCAATTTATTCACCGAATATGGACTTGTAGAAAAGTCAATCATCCGCTTTAATCCCATTTTTATAGCAAATATTCAAGAAATAGTTGTTATGACTGTTGGGATGTATTTCTACATAAACAAAGTAAAAGAGGAAAGGAATGATCTAAGAATTGAAAAAAATCAACGGAGTGAGAAAGAAATTCAAATAAAAGAGCAAATTCAAAAGTTTTTTTCGCGAAATACTTATGACAGTAACTTCTTTCCGAATAAGGAAGAAAACAAATTAAAATTTCCATATCCATTGAAAGATAAATCTACCATTAATCTCTATGAAGTTTTGTACATTGAATCAATGGATCATTATTTAACTTTATATTTAATGGACAGAAAAATCTTAGAAAGAAAAAGTATAAAAGAATTTTTTGAATCTATAGATATCGAAAACTTCGTTCAGGTTCATAAAAGTTTTGTTGTTAATAAGGATTTTATCAAAAGTGTAGGGGCAAACAAAATAATCTTATCCAATAATCAGGCTGTTCCCTTATCCAGAACCTACAAAGCCAAATTTCCCTGGCAAGATTATTTAAAAATAATTCAAAAAGGGTTTTGAAAAGCTAAATCTGCCTATGTTTTTTCTAATCAGTTGGAATATTGAAGAATAGGAAGGAATCTAGGAGGTGATTAGTTTAGGTATTTTTTGCATTATGCAGCATTTTGGTTGTTCGAAATGAATCATTTCGTTGGAATCATCTCGATGGATCTATTTGTTGAATTCAGTAGCTAATTTCAGAGAAATAATTTTATTTTCCGTTCTTCGGTCATAATAACCAACTACTAATTTCCCTTCAGCATCCACCAACTCTTGAATAACAAAAAAATCAAATTCAAGAGATTGATGTTTAGGGTCATGGATTTTTATGGTGGATGGTAAATCACCCTCTGTTACCTTAGCTGCACCTGAAAGAGTACCGGATATTTTTTTTAGTCCTTTTGGCAGTTCGGAAGGTTTTACCCCCAGTAATGATTTTCCGTTTTGTCTTACATCCAGTAAAGCATTAATTATCTCGCTGGTATATTCAAATGAAACATATTTTCCTTCCCATTCTGTTAAAATGCCTGGATCTAATTCAGGTAAATCAGCTATGTTTAAAACAAAAAATTCACTGAATTTTCTTTCCGGAAATTCGATTTCGAGGGTATAGAAGGGATATCCTGAATCTTCGGCAGATTTAAGTAATCCAAATTCTTTAAGAATATCTATTTCGTTTATTTCATTTTTTTCAGTAGTAACTGGCTTTGGTGTTTGTTTTTCCTGACCATTACAGGCATTAAACAAAACAAAGCCAACAAATAGAAGGAGAGAATTGATTTTCATGGTTTTCACTAAAGTTTTAAAAAAGGGGGTTATTTTTTTATAAAAGTTTATTGGTCTATATATTATCAGAGTTCTTTTTTTGATTGTTTGATATATTCACTGGGCGTAATATTTGTTTTTTTCTTAAAGGCTGCATAAAAAGCGGATCTTGAACTAAAGCCAGACATGTTCGAAAGGGCATCTATGGTATATTGGTCATTAGACAAAAGTAGGTTTTTTGAGTATTCGATTCTAAAGTTGTTTAACCAGTCAGCAAAATTAATGCCTTTAATTTGGATTAGAAGGTCATCTAAATTACTTCTTGTGATTTCAAAATTGGTCAAAACGTCGTTACTTGAGAATTTTTCATTGAGATAGAATTTTTCTTCACTCATTTTAGTTTCTATCCTATTTAAAAGTTCAATGGCTTCTTCCTTTGTTTCGTTTTGTGTTTTGACGTTCTTTTTTTTATTTTCTTTTAAATCGAAAAGTAATTGCGGACTTAATAATATTTTCATACCTAAAAATAAAATAAAGATACCTGCAGTAATTAGCATACCAGCACTAAAGCTGTCAGAAAAATTAATTTTGCCTTGAATCAAAGGCAAAATTAAAAACATAAAAAAATTTAAGTAAGCATACAAAATAGCAGTAAGCAGGATTTTAATAAAAGTAAAATTAGATTTATCCTCTACTAAAAATGGTTTGTTTTTTTTATCTGTAAATATCTTAATTATGGAATAACCAAAGGGTAAAACATAAACAAACCTCATTATAAGATTTAACTCAAACGGAATGAAACCTTCCAATCTAAATAAAGAAATAGAGTTATTTTCAACCATTTTTATCAAATCATCCAATTGCGCATTATTCTTGAAGTGAAAATACAGGTAATCTAAAAAGGCGATAAATGGTGTAATTAGGAATAATAAGTGTATCTTTTTAAGATGAAATGATTTTATAAATAAGAATTTAAAGTATAATAATAGTAAACTTGGATTCATAAAATGAAAGATAATTCCAGACTTTAAAAAATAAGGAACATACCTTAATGTTTTCGAATACGACAAAAGGAAAGGTAAATAATATAAAATGACTGAAATACAAAAACTTGCAAGAAAAAAATGATGCTTTTTTTTCCAGTTTATTGCTGAATTGAAAAGTACAATAATAGTAGGAATGAAAGATATAGACGATAAGATTAATATTAAAACTGCCAGATTCATACTTAGGATAGGATATTTAACTGGTTTTAAAGTTAAGAACTATTTTCAACATTATTTTTGTTATTTTATTTGTCCTGATTTTAAAAACTGGACATTTTAATTTATCGAAAATCAAATAATCATCCACAAAGTAATACTTTTACATTGAAAAAC
>Ga0304730_1001362_pt1 | contig 18623 bp, 23 predicted proteins | sample M_130628_MF_Meta_FD_190474 | JGI IMG/M metagenome (GOLD analysis project Ga0304730, IMG submission 190474) | Freshwater microbial communities from Lake Montjoie, Canada to study carbon cycling - M_130628_MF_MetaG (v2) (version 2) | ecosystem: Environmental > Aquatic > Freshwater > Lake | place...
TCGCACATCTCTTACTGAAAGTACTGGCTTAGTAGTGACTCGAAATTCATTGCCCATTCGAACATATTTTGGCTCATCATCAGGTGGGGTTACTGAAACTTCAAAGAATGCTTGGGGGACTGATGTTGGCTACACCTTCTCGGTTCCAGACCCTTGGTCACTTGATCCCAAGTTAAATCCAAGTTTTTATCAGTGGAAACGAGATATCGCGCAATCAGTGCTGGCTACTGCTTTTGGGTTGCCGGATGTGTTCTCGGTCAAGGTTTTGGCATTGAATGAAACCGGCACGGTGAAGATAATTGAAGGAAAATCTAGTAACGGCAAGAAAGTTAAATTAAGCGGTGAAACTTTTCGCAGTAAATGCAAGCTACCTTCAGCTTGGTTTTCTTTGACTACCGAAGAACTAGTTAGCGTGAAGAACTGAGTTAAGTCCGCCCCAAGTGCCAGTGCGCATTACTGCCTCAAGTGCGCCGCTCTGCGAATTACGACGGAAGAGTAAATTGTTAGCGCCAGAAAGTGTGGAGGCTTTAACTACTTCACCGTCAGGCAGCAAAACTTTGGCAGCTGCAGTTACGTAGGTACCAGATTCAATTACACAGTTATTGCCAAGTGAAATGCCACAACCTGAATTTGCACCTAGTAAGCAGTTTTCGCCAATTGAAATAACTTCTTTGCCACCACCACTTAGCGTGCCCATAATCGAAGCACTGCCGCCGATATCGCTGCCATTACCAACAACTACGCCGGCTGATATTCGTCCCTCAACCATCGAAGTTCCGAGTGTGCCGGCATTGAAATTTACAAAACCTTCGTGCATAACTGTTGTGCCGCTAGCTAAGTGAGCGCCGAGTCTTACTCGATCGGCGTCTGCGATGCGTACTCCACTTGGAACTACGTAATCAACCATTCGTGGAAACTTGTCTACGCCGTAAACAGCAATGTGTTGCCCTGTTGCTGCTCGAATGTTCGCGCGAGTGATTTCAAAATTATCAACTGGACAAGGACCAACAGAAGTCCAAACCACGTTATTTAGAATCCCGAAGATTCCATCAAGTGATTGCCCATGTGGCTTAACTAAACGATGTGAAAGTAAATGCAAACGCAAGTAGGCATCGCTAACTGAAGCAGGTGGTGTTGCTAAATCAATCTCAACGCCAACTACTTCGCTGCGCACACCGCGTGCATTGTCAGGTGTTGCAAGTGAAGCTAACTCTGCTGGCGCAGTTGCGGGCAGATTGCCTAAAACAGGTGCTGGGAACCAAGTATCAAGAACGGTGCCATCTTTTTCGCCACCATTGATTAAAGTGGCAATTCCATATCCAGCTGCTCGTTGCGACATAAGACAAGCCTAGCCCCTATCCTTACCGACATGCGTATTGCCGTCTTTTGTTCATCGTCACCGACCATTGATGCGAAGTATCAAGAGGTTGCAACCCAACTTGGAAATGCCATCGGCAATCAAGGCTGGGGCTTAGTTTCTGGTGGCGGACACATTTCTACAATGGGTGCGATTGGTCGTGCGGTACGCGAAGTCGGCGGACATACCATCGGGGTTATCCCACAATCTTTAGTTGATATCGAATTTGCTGACCGCGATAGCGATGAATTACATGTGGTTGAGTCAATGCGCGAACGTAAAGCTAAAATCGAAGAATTAGCAGATGCTTTCATTACCTTACCTGGCGGCCCCGGCACGCTAGAAGAATTTTTCGAAATCTGGGTTGGCCGTTTTCTGAAGTTTCACGATAAGCCAGTTTTAATTCTTGATCCGCATGGTGCATTCGCACCACTGGTAACTCTGCTTGATCATCTCGAAGCAGAAGGCTTTGTGAAGCCAGGGCAACGCGAATTAGTTACTTGGTGCACAAGTGTGGATCAAGCAATCGAAGCTTTAAGCAGCGTTGCTTAATTGGGGAAATAACTTGTCAGCTAATCAAATAAATATTCAAATTAAAATCAAAGCTCCCATCGATAAAGTTTGGGCAGCAATTGCCGATTGGGAGAGTCAAGGCGATTGGATGTTGCAAACTCGAGTCTGGGTTACTTCCGATATCCGAAGTGGTGTTGGTACCTCAATTAGTGCGCTAACTGGTCCGCTGGTTAAATCAGGGTTCAAATTAGGCTTACTAGATAAAATGGTGGTTACAAATTGGCTGCCACCGCGATTATGCGAAGTCGATCATGTGGGCAAAATAATTAAAGGCACCGGTAAGTTTGAGCTAACCGATATTTCCGGCGAAAAAGAAGTTGCAACTAACTTCGATTGGTCAGAAACCATCAAAGCCCCCAAAGCAGTATTTATATTGATCTATCTGCCCACCTATTTAGGCGTGCGAATCTCACTTTTACGCTTTCGGAGATCTCTAACCAATCGCTAGTAGCCTGTACTCCTATGAGCGCCTCAAAACCAGCCAAAACCTTGGCCGAAGTGCTCACTGAGTTACCCGAAGAAGAACGCATCATTTTGACTATGCATCTCTTGCGCGGGCTAGCTGCCCCAGAAATTGCCAACTTAATTGGGGTGCCTGAACGGGCAGTTCAATCGCTGATTTCGAGCGGAAAGTCCAGATTGAGCGCATTGCTCGGCCTCTAATTGGCGTTCTTGATTTCTGTTTCACCCCCTAAATGCGAGATACTTCTCCCTCACACCCGCGTAAGATCTTTAAAGGAGTTCCAATGGCTGCCATGAAACCTCGTACTGGTGATGGCCCAATGGAAGTTACTAAGGAAGCCCGCTCCCTAGTTATGCGAATTCCACTAGAAGGCGGCGGACGTTTAGTCGTTGAAATGAATGCTGAAGAAGCCACAAATTTAAGTGCCGCGTTACACGCAGCGGTTGGGCTGATTAAGAAGTAGTAATCAGATAGCCTCACGCTTATGTCACTTCCAGCACATTTTCCAGAGTTAAAGGCGATCCCAGCGGATCTCAAGTCCGCCCTGTCCAGTGAAATTATCGCCCTTGGTTTTGTTGCGGTCGAAAACTCAGACCCAAAGGCTGAAAAAGAGTTCAAGTTAGTTGGCTCGACACTTTTACTTAAGAGCATTGCTGACACATTTGAAATCGATCTAATTGATGAACTTAAATTTTTTGCACCATCTGGAAAAGCTGGCGAATCTTTCGAACTTCCGATTAGTGCACCAGATGCTAAAGCCGAACGACTATTGCTAGTTTGCTTAGGCGATCAATCAATAGCTGCTTTGCGTGCAGCAGGTGCCACAGTTGGCCGCAAAGTAAAAGGTAAAGCACAAAGCATTTCAACTTTCTGCGCAACAACTGATACTCATGTAACAGCACATGCCATCTCAGCAACTATGGGTGCATACATTTGGAATTTAAAGAGTGGGGCTAAACCACTTAAGCCAACAATTTATCTTTCTATTTCAACTTTGGCCCTAAAACGTGCTCTCGCTGTTTCAGCCGCCGTCTGGCGCGCTCGCGATCTAGTTCATACGCCAGCAAATATAAAGACTCCCGCTTGGATGGCCGCAAATGCAAAGACGGTAGCTAAAGAGCGCAATATTTCGGTAAAAGTATTAGCTGGCAAAGAATTAGTGCCATTTGGTGGATTAAGTGCAGTTGGAAATTCTTCGCGCAAATCACCACCTAGATTTATTGAAATCACATATGCGCCAAAAGGTTCTAGCAATTGGCCACATGTTGTACTAGTTGGCAAAGGAATTACTTTCGATACTGGTGGATATTCCTTGAAGCGCCCTTATGACACGATGATGGCAATGAAGAGTGACATGGCCGGGGCAGCTGCCGTCTTATCTGTTGTTGGCGCACTTCCAGAATTAGCGCCACGCGTTCGAGTTACCGCGCTCTTGATGTGTGCTGAAAATGCAGTATCTGGCACTGCCCAACGCCCAAGTGATGTCATTACTCATTTTGGCGGCACAACTACTGAAGTTCTAAATACTGATGCTGAGGGTCGGTTAGTTCTAGCCGATGGTTTGGCTTATGCCAACTTAAAGCTAAAGCCAGATTACTTAATCGATATTGCAACTTTAACTGGTTCAGCAACTCTAGGTCTTGGCCGACAATATGCAGCGATGTATTCGCGTGATGACAAGTTAGCTGCGAAGTTACACGAACTAGGCGATAAATCTGGCGATCGGGTTTGGCGCATGCCGCTAGTTAATGATTATGTTGACGCGCTTGAAAGCGATATTGCTGATATAAATAACACTGCCGATAAAGGCGACTACAACGCTGGTTCAGTAACTGCAGCGCTATTTCTAGAAAAATTTGTAGGCGATCGTAAATGGGTTCACTTTGATATTGCCGGAACTGCACGTAGCGAAGTTGATGCTGGCGAAAATCCTAAAGGTGGTACTGGTTTTGGCGTTCGCTTACTAACAACCTGGATCTCATCTTTATGATTCAAGATCTTTTCAATTATTCCGAAAACTTTAATCCCGAAGATCTAGTGCTAGAACATGCACGTGCTCGCGGAGTTGAAGTTGGTGCAAATGACATAAGCGTTGGAACTGGTGTCTTTTTACAGCAATTAGCTCACCTACTATCGGCGCAATCTGTAGTTGAAGTAGGCACTGGTTCAGGCGTGGGCAGCCTCTATTTATTGCGCGGCATGATCGATAGCGGCACGCTTACTTCTATTGATGACGAGATAGAACATGCTCGTATTGCCAAGATGGCTTTTTATGAGGCCGAGATCGAAGCAGCTCGTTTTCGCCTTATTACAAATCCGGCCATGGATGTTCTAAGCAAGTTAACCGATCGCGCATATGACTTGGTGATTTTGCGCCATGATCCAATTGATTTAACTTACACAATTGATGAAGCACATCGAATTTTGCGTAGCGGGGGAGTCTTGATTATCGACTCGTTCTTCGGTGGTGGCAAAGTGCCAGATCCAGCACAGCGTGACCCAAAGACAATTGCGCTTCGCGAAGCTGGGAAGAGAATCAAAACCAACCGTGACCATTGGCAGAGTTCACTATTGCCAGTCGGAGATGGTTTGTTGATCGCTACAAAGTTATAGCAAGATAGCCTTATGTCTAAGCCAGCGCGCATCTTTCGCCGCAAACCAAATCAATTAATCTTTCTTGAGGATCTCGAAGCAAACGCCAGCAAGAAACGAACCTTGCCAACAGCATCGGTTGTCGTTCTTGCATTAGTTGCCGGGTTATTAGGCGGCGTACTTGGCGGCGATGCTACGAAAGGATTAATTTTAAGTGGTGTTAATTTAGTTTCTTCGAATTCAACTATTGAGCGCTCACCGGATTCAGTTGCTGGCTTGGCTGCCAGAGTTTTGCCATCAGTGGTTTCAATTGAAACAATTTCAGCAGACGGTGGCGCCACTGGTTCTGGTTTTGTGATTGATCCAAACGGATATTTATTAACAAATAATCATGTGGTAGCTGATGCAATAACAATTAAAGTAATGTTAAATGATGGCCGTGAATTTGCTGCCAAAATTCTTGGTCGTGATGCATCTTACGATCTGGCTGTTTTAAAGATTGAGGCAACTGGATTAAAAGCACTGCAATTTGGTAATAGCGATAAAGTCCAAGTGGGCGATCCAGTAATTGCGATTGGCTCACCTCTTGGTTTATCTGGCACGGTAACTCAAGGAATTATTAGCGCAAAAGATCGCCCTGTAACTGCTGGCGATAGCAACAGTGCGACTTCATTTATTAGTGCGCTACAAACCGACGCAGCAATAAATCCTGGCAACTCAGGTGGGCCGCTAGTTGATGCGACAGGTGCGGTAATTGGTGTTAATTCGGCAATCGCATCTCTTGGTAGCAATTTAGGTTCACAGTCCGGCTCAATCGGGCTCGGTTTTGCAATTCCAATTAATCAGGCTCGCAAGACGGCTGATCAGTTAATAAAAAATGGTAAAGCTACATATCCAGTTATTGGAGTCGCCGTAGATATGGGTTACACCAACGGTGGAGCGCTAATTGCTAAAAGTGCATCAGCAATCATGGCTGGTGGCCCGGCGGCAAAAGCTGGCTTGCGCGCAGGTGATCTAATTACAGCCATTGATGGGATGAAGATAAATACTCCCGAAGAATTAATCGTTGAAATCCGCACACACAATGTGGGCGATGAGGTCACAATCACCTACATCCGTGGTAAGCAGAGCGGTATTGCGAAGTTAATCCTGATCGCTGGCAAATAATGCAACCGATAGGCTAGTCAAATGTTCTTCGATCTCGGCGCTGGTGAATTACTTGGCTTAGCCGTTCTAGGCATGATTTTAGTTGGGCCGGAACGTTTGCCACGATTAGCTAGTGATGCAGCAAAGTTAGTTAAGAAGTTGCGCAATATTTCAAATTCAGCAACTGCCGAACTGCGCGAGAACCTTGGTCCAGGTTTTGAAGATCTGCAACCATCTGATTTAAACCCTAAGACTTTCATTAAAAAGCAGATTAGCGATGTACTGGCACAAGATGATGTACCGCAAAAAAGTAAGCCAACCTACGAGAGCAAAATAGATCCGGACCTTATATGAACGTAATAGATCAAGTTACCGAAGCTTTAGCAAAAGTTCAGGACCCAGAACTACATCGCTCAATAACCGAGCTGGGAATGGTTGACCGAGTTGATTTTAAAGATGGTCGCCTCGAACTTCATGTATTGCTAACAATTTCAGGTTGTCCTATGAAAGATCGTCTGCGCACTGATGTAACTTCTGCCGTTAGTTCGATTGCTGGAATCTCCGAAGTGGATTTAACTTTCGGTGTCATGTCAGATAAGCAACGCGATAATGTGAAATCACTATTACGAAATGGTCGCGAGAAATTTATTCCGTTTGCGCAACCTGATTCGTTAACCCGAGTAATCGGTGTCGCATCAGGAAAAGGCGGAGTTGGTAAATCTTCCGTCACTGCCAATTTAGCAATCGCAGCTGCTAACCAAGGTTTGAAAGTTGGAATTCTGGATGCCGATGTCTATGGCCATTCAATTCCTCGTTTAATGGGCTTAATTGGACAGCGGCCAACTGCCATTGATCAAATGTTTATTCCGCTTGAGTCATACGGCGTAAAGACGGTATCGATGGAGATGTTTAAGCCTGAGCGCTCTGATGCGGTTGCTTATCGCGGCCCGCTGTTACACAAAGTTCTCGAACAACTCTTATCTGATGCCTATTGGGGCGATCTTGATCTACTCCTGTTGGATTTACCACCCGGAACCGGCGATTTAGCGATCTCACTAGGTCAATTAATTCCCTCATCAGAAATCTTGGTTGTTACAACTCCGCAAATTGCAGCTGCCGAAGTAGCAGAACGTGCTGGTCGCATAGCTCACCAAATGAAACAACAAGTAATTGGCGTTATCGAAAACATGTCAGCATTCCCATGCCCAACTTGTAGTGAAACCATTTCGCTATTTGGTGAAGGTGGCGGCGCGGAAACTGCTAAACGGTTATCGCTGTTAGTTGGTAAAGATGTGCCAATTTTGGGTCAGATTCCATTTAGTCCAGCGCTCCGAGAAGGTGGCGATACTGGAATTCCAGTTGTTGTCTCTAACCCCGAAAGCTCTGCTGCAAAAGTATTTGATGAAATAATTGCGCGAATTATCGTGCGCCCAAAATCTTTAGTCGGCGTTCGGCTTGGGCTGAGTACTTAATTTTTTCTCAAGTTCCTGCACCAGATCAGATAATTCACTACGCATAAAGTCGCGGGTAGCGACATCGCCAAGTGCACTTCGCAAACTAGCAAGTTCGCGAGTTAAATATTCAGTATCTGCAATATTGCGTTCGTTCTGCCCACGATCTTCATTACTCTGAATTCGATCACGGTCTGCCTGGCGATTTTGTGCCAACAGAATTAGAGGCGCTGCGTAAGATGCTTGTAGCGAGAGAATCAACGTCAAGAAAATAAATGGGTAATCATCCCAACGCATATTTGTCGGTGCGACGGTATTCCAGATAACCCAAGTTGCTACAAATACCGTCATGTAAACCAAGAATCGTGCGGTTCCTAGAAAGCGAGCAAAGCTTTCAGATAAACGACCAAAAGTTTCTGGATCAAAATCTGGGCGAAGAGTGCGGCCTTTGCTACGCGGGGTATCTAAACCATTGTGACGTGCCATGGTTAGCCCTCCAATTCAGTATTTACTTTAATAGAACTACGTGAAAGATCGCGGTGATCATGACGCCAGTTCTCTGGCAATAAGTGATCGAGCACGTCATCAACTGTGACGGCACCGAGCAAACGGTCGTTGGCATCGATAACTGGCAATGAGAGCAAGTTATAACTGGCTAAGTATGACGAAACTTCGTTCAAGCTCGCATCTGGATTAAGCCCTTGCGTATTGGTATCTACGATCGAGCCCAGCAGAGTTGCTGGTGGTTCGCGCAATAAACGTTGGTAATGAACGATTCCCATGAAGCGACCAGTAGGAGTCTCAAGTGGTTGGCGACAGACGAAAATTTGCGAGGCCAGCGCTGGGGAAATTTCACTTTTACGAACTGCGGCAAGCGCTTCAGCAACTGTGGCATCGGCTGACATGACCAATGGCTCAGTTGTCATCATGCCGCCGGCTGAATAATCTTCATAGTTCATTAACCGCAGAACATCTTCGGCATCTTCGGGTTCCATCAACTCAATTAGCGCATCGGCACGCTCTTGACCCATCTCGCGCAACAAGTCAGCTGCATCGTCAGGATCCATCTCGCCAAGCACGTCAGCTGCTCGCTCACCTTCGAGTTCAGTTAACAGCGCAACACGGTGTACTTCATCCATCTCTTCAAGTACATCTGCAAGTCGCTCATCATCTAATCCGCGTGCAACTTCGACGCGACGCTTTGGCGCTAAATCTTGCAGCACGGTTGCTAAGTCCGCAGGACGCAGTGTGCTCAATGTGTAAAGTAAATTAGTTACACCTTGGTTTGGTTCGACGCTGGCAAAGCCAGTTAATTCTTCCCAGGCCACAGTCGATGTTGGACCTTTGCGACGCAGTCCACGCGACTTGCGCATGATGTGAACTTTATTAATTAGCCAATCACCGTTGCGATTTTGTTCCATCGCCATATCTTCAACGATTACGCTCTCATCAGATTCAACCAAAGTGATTGAACGATCGAGCATGTCACCTAAAACTAATACTTCGCCAGTGCGAACTTCGAAACGACGCATGTTTACTAAACCGGTAATTATTACGGTGCCACTTTCAATCGAGGTAACTCGAGTAATAGGGACAAAAACTCGGCGACGCATTGGCACTTCAACAACTAAACCAAGGATTCGAGGTTGCGCATTATTTGTGCGAAGGGTCGCCACAGCATCTCGCACCTTGCCGACTGGATCTCCGTTAGGGTCAAATACTGCAGTTCCGGCTAATCGGGCGAGGAAGATTCGATTTAATGTGTTCCCGCTCATGGGCTAAGGGTAACTGCTTTATAGCGGGCCATGCGCGCTACCTTTAGCCAATGAGCCGAGATAGCGTCACAACAATGCCCGCCCGCGGCGACCAAATTCGCATGGGTATTGGCATATTTGGCATCGGCACATCAGGACCATTAATTGCGATGAGTGCAATGCCGATTTGGGTGCTGATTTTCTGGCGAAATCTGGGTGGCTCAATTCTTACCGCCCCATTTGCAATCAGACATCATCGTGATCGCAATGGCATCAAGTGGGCAGCTTATGCTGGTTTCATACTTGCTCTGCACTTCGGTGGTTTCTTTCTGGCAATGCGCTACACCAGTGTTGCATCAGGTACTGCAATCGTTGCGCTCCAACCGATATTCGCAGCAATCTTTGTGAAAATCTCTGGCCAACATATTCCATCAAAAGTTTGGCTGGGCATGGGGGTCGCTTTTCTAGGCGTTCTGCTTATATCTGGCGTTGATCTACAAATATCGTTTCGCGCATTTATGGGAGATCTAGCGGCGCTAATTTCCGCTGCGTTAGCTGCTGGCTACATGATGGCTGGTTCACGTGCACAACGAACTCTTGAAACCACCACATATACAACGGTTTGCTATTTTGTTTGCGCAATTACAGCGCTACCAATTGCACTTCTTAGTGGAAATCAAATCTTTAATTATTCGGCGCGCGAGTGGTGGATTTTAATTGGCTTAATCGCTGGTGCTCAAATTTTAGGTCACACCATGTTTAACTCAGCCTTGAAGCGAGTATCACCTGCAATTGTTTCGCTAATCGTATTTTTTGAAGTTCCAGTCAGTTCACTATTAGCAGTCTGGTGGATGGGACAGAAACCACCAGTTGGAATCATTCCAGGAATTCTTTTAATTCTGATTGGATGTGCTTTGGTAGTAATTAGAGGTCGCGAATCAAGTGATTGATTTACATACTCATACCACTTTCAGTGATGGCACCGATACGCCAGCCCAACTTGTAAATAAGGCGTTGGCGCAAGGTTTAGACACATTGGCAATTACCGATCATGATGCAATTGCTGGTTGGTCGAGTGCGATTCAAACTCTTCGAGGTAATCTGAAATTAGTACTAGGTGCTGAGATTTCGTGTTTAACGAAAGCGGGCGTCAGCGTTCACATGCTTGGCCTACTTTTTGATGGCGCCAATGCAGCGTTGCTAGAAGCCCTCGAAAATACTCGTGATGAGCGATTGCCACGAATGCGCAAAATGATCGAATTGATGCAAGCCGATGGCATAGATATTTCTATAAGTGATGTTGAAGCTGCCATGCCAGTTGGCGCCACAATGGGCCGACCACATTTGGCAGATGCGCTAGTTGCTAAGAAAATAATTAAGACTCGAGATGAAGCATTCCTAGAGTTGCTAAATAACGATTCTAAATATTATGTTGCTCACTTAGCACCAACCCCAGCTGAAGCTATTAAGTTGATTCGAGCCGCAGGGGGAGTAGCGGTAATTGCTCATCCGTTTGCTTCCATGCGTGGGCAAATATTACAAAGCTCAGATTTCATAGATCTTAAATCGGCCGGCTTAAATGGTGTTGAGGTAAACCATCGCGATCAGAGCAATGAAGAACGTGTGAGTTTATTGAGCATTGCACGTGATTTAGATCTAGTTATGACCGGATCAAGTGATTATCACGGTACTGGCAAATTAAACTCGTTAGGCGAAAACGTGACTGATCCAGCAGAATGGGAACGTTTAGAAGCGATGGCTGATGCTCGAAGGGTGGTTACCGCATGAATATTGCTGAAGTTAGTGCAATTACTTTTGCGATCCAAAGTTTTGTGACCCTTTTTGTAATTTTTGATCCACCAGGTGCTGCGCCAATTTTTCTAGGTCTAGTTGCTGATCGAACTCCGAAAGAGCGCCGCAAGTTAGCTGTGCAAGCAGCTGGTGTATCGCTGTTGGTAATTTCCATATTTGCCATCTTTGGCCAATTAATTCTGGATTACTTGCATATTTCAATCGCTTCTCTTCAAGCTGCTGGTGGACTTTTGCTTTTGCTGGTCTCGCTTGAATTGTTAACTGGCAAAGATTCCGGCTCAACTGAAGCGCGTGATAAGAATGTAGCTCTAGTACCGCTGGGAACCCCGCTGTTAGCTGGACCAGGTGCAATTGTGGCCACCATGATTTTCGTGCAACAAATTCAAAATACTGGCCAAGCAATTGGTCTAGTTGCAGCCGTACTAGCTGTCCATATCGTTATAGCTTTAGTGCTTATTTCTTCAACTACGATTTTGAAAGTCATTAAGGAATCTGGCGTAAACCTGGTAGCCCGTATAGCAGGTCTCTTGTTAGCTGCGATTTCAGTTCAGATGTTGGTTGATGCGATTAGAGCTTTCATAGCCCAATGAGTAACGTCGAGTTAGGTTTGTTCGCACCTTCATCAATTACCTGGAAGATTCATTCTGATCCAGCTATGTTAATCGGTGGTATCCGTGCACTCTTTCAACAAGCACTTCACCCACAAGCAATGGCTGGCGTTGCTGAGCATTCAAATTTTCGCGAAGATGCGTGGGGCCGTTTGCAGCGCACGGGGGATTACGTAACAGTGGTTACTTTTGGAACTCCGGCAGAGGCAAATGAATTAACTGCGCGAGTTCGCAAAATTCATACACACCTTGGCTTAGATGATCCAAAACTTTTACTTTGGGTGCATATGTCAATGGTTGATTCTTTTCTTGATGTAGCTGTTAGATCTGGGCTTACGCTCTCTAAAGCAGAACGAGATCAATATGTTGCCGAGATGGTGGTATTTGCGCAGGCAGTCGGCATTGATGAATCCGTAGTTCCTAAAACTGTTACCGAAATGAAGCAATATTTTCTCGATATCGCTCCTGAATTAATTGCTAGCGATGATGCCAAACGGGCAGCTTTATTTTTAACGATTCCGCCTTTACCAACTGCAGTCCGATTTGCAACACCGGCAGCTCCAGCTTGGGCTGTGGTTGCCGCATTAGCAGGTGCCGCTTTACCTAACTGGGCTCGCTCGCTTTACGGTTGGCCAACTCTGCCCGGACAAGGAATAGCAACTGACATTGCAATGACTGCGCTTCGAAAGAGCTTGCTCGTTCTACCTTTTGAAGGTTTGTTACCACCTGTTTTAATTGAAGCCAAAATTCGTTGGGGCGTGAATGCAGCATGAGTACTCCAATCGTTGTATTAGCCAGTTTCGCTGGCGGCGTTGGTAAAACAACTCTGGCCCATGCGCTAGCTGTTGCTTGCGCTGAATTTGGTAAAAAGGCATTAGTAATTGATTTAGATTCATCGGGAGCGCTAACTTTCAAACTTGGCCACGAACGCACCCGCGAAAATATAATTAATTGCGATGAACGTTTCGATCTACGCCCACATACCGCAACTGATTCGCTAGCTACCTTGATCGCGGAGATTCCGGAAAAATATGATTTAGTTTTAGTTGATTCGGCGCCGCTGTTCACAGCTGAGTTAGAACAAGTTTTAAAAGCTGCACAATTGGTTATTTCGCCAGTGCGAGAAAGTATTCACTCCCTTAGGGGCGCTTTGGCAGTAATGAAAATTACTTCGGCACCATTTAAGGCACTGCCATATTTTTCTGAGAATAATTCGGAATTAGCTAAATTGATCGCCGCAGAATTGAGTTTAATCGATGGTGAAATTTCAATCGCAGATGAGGTTTTGGCAGCTGAGGCTAAATCAATTAGCGTGTTAACCGATGATAAAAATTGTAATGTGGCCCAGCAATACCGTGATGCTACTTATTCAATACTCGAAGAACTTAAGATTTTTTAGTCAGCGATTCGCTTAGTGCGAACTCGGTCACGTTTTACGCGCTCTGTTTTTGGCTTCTCGGCCACTGGTGCGCTCTTTGTTTTTGGCCGTTCAGCAGTCGGGGCACTCTTAACTGGGGCTATTTTCTTAGCCACATTCATGCGGCCAGTAGAGCCAGCTGGGATCTTAAATTTAGTAAATAGCGAATCAGAGGATGAATAGGTCTCTTCAGGTTCACCTAGATTTAGATTTAGCGCAGTATCAATCATCTTCCAGCGAGCTAATTCATCCCAGTCAACAAAGGTGACTGAAATGCCATGTGCGCCAGCTCGAGCGGTACGACCAATGCGGTGTACGTAAGTCTTCTCATCTTCTGGGCATTGGTAATTAACTACGTGGGTAATTCCATCGATATCAATTCCGCGAGCAGCTACATCGGTTGCAACTAATACATCTGATTTACCAGCTTTAAAGTCATTGAGTGCTTTTTCGCGAGCACCTTGACCAAGATCGCCGTGAATTGTGTCTGATCTAAATCCACGCTCTAACAAATCATCGGCTGTTTTCTGGCAAGTGCGCTTGGTGCGACAGAAGACAATCGTCGGCCCGCGTCCTTCAGATTGCAAGATTCGAGCCAGCATTTCAATTTTATCTAGCGCATGTGCGCGCACAACGTGCTGTTCAATCTTGGAAACTACGGCGCCTTCATCTTCATTATCTTGGGTACGTATATGCACTGGCTGATTCATGAAGCGACGAGCAAGAGCGATGATGTCGCCAGGCATAGTTGCTGAGAACAACATCGTTTGTTGACGGTTAGGAGTGCTCGTAAAGATCTTTTCAACATCGGGTAAGAAACCTAGATCTAACATTTCATCGGCTTCATCAAGAACTAAACGAGAAACGTTCTTAAGTTTTAGTTGACCTTGGCGATAAAGATCAAGAAGTCGACCGGGAGTTCCAACCACAATTTCAACGCCTAGTTCTAAAGCTTCGATCTGTGGTTCAAATGCGCGACCACCATAAACAGCGAGAACGCGTATTCCGCGATTGCCTACGAGTTCGGCAATGTCTTTGGTTACCTGAACGCAAAGTTCGCGCGTTGGCACAACAACGAGTGCTTGTGGCTGACCCTTAAACTCAAGGGCATCCCATTCGGTATCAAGAGGGGCGATGATGCGCTCAATAATTGGAATACCGAAACCTAAAGTCTTGCCGGTACCAGTTTTAGCTTGGCCAATGACGTCGCCGTCAGAGAGCGCGATTGGAAGAACTGCTTCTTGAATTGGAAATGGTGAAGTAAAACCATGCGCATTTAGCGCATCAATTGTTGATTTGCGTAATGGTAGATCAGCGAAAGTAATAGTCACGTTAGAGGGAGCCGAAACCGACGCGTCGCTCGGTTTGTTCGCCAATTTCTACAAAACCAATTCGATCAGCTGGCACCATAATGGTGCGGCCGCGGACATCTTTTAATACCAGGGGAGTTCCGGCGCTAATTGCTGCGCTAACGGCAGCTGAGATTTCTGCCGGAGTAGATGGGCTCTCAAAAGCAAGGTCGCTACTTACATTTGCGACCGCAATTCGGACCTCAGATTTTTGGGCAGTTTCAGTTTTCTTTGTAGCCATGGGGCAATCCTATGGGATTACTTCAGTTGTTGCCTAACGGGAAACCAGAGACCCCGCGCCACATCAAACTTTCGATTAAACGAGCCGCTTGTTCACGCGATAATTTGCTATCTCTATCAAGCCAATGTCTAGCGCCCACTTGAATTGATCCAATCAGTGAAACACCGAGCAACATTGAAGCCTCTTGTGGCAAGCCGGTTTCGATTGAAATCACGGCACTAATTGCAGCTGCGCAGTCATAAGTCATGCGATTCAAGCGCTCATGTACGGCAGGTTCGACGTTCATATCACTTTCAAAAAGCAGGCGGAATGCTTCGCCTTCACTCTCAATAAAATCAAAGTAGGCATCAACAGTTGCGCGAACACGGCCAGCGTTTTCGGTATTAGAAGCAATCGCCCGCTGAATCTGAAAAACGAGTGAGTCAATATGTAAATCAAGTACTGCCAAATAAAGTTCTAACTTTGATGGAAAATGCTGGTAGAGAACGGGTTTGCTTACGCCAGCTCGGTCAGCAATTTCATCCATCGCTGCGCTGTGGTAACCCGCGGCAGTAAAGACTTCAAGGGCGGCTGCGAGCAATAGTGCTCGTCGCTCGTCGCGAGGTAAACGCGACTTGTTATCACGTGCATCTGTTGTGCTCATTTAGCCAATGCTAGAGGCAAATCTAGGAAATTACACCTACATTTTTTTCGCGAACGTATTGCAATTAGCAACCAAGAGTCGATCTACGGCAGAATAACCCCGTAACCAAGTTACCAATTGAGCACTAAAAAGGCGATAGAGATGAAGATTCCTCCATTAGTAGAACCTGGCCGCGCGCTAACAGTCGATGAAGTTCGTCGCTATAGCCGCCACTTAATCATTCCGGACCTTGCAATGGCAGGGCAATCGCGATTGATGAACGCCAAAGTTCTCTGTGTTGGCGCAGGTGGTTTAGGTTCACCAGCTCTGATGTATTTAGCTGCAGCCGGGGTCGGCACAATTGGAATAGCAGAGTTCGACACAGTTGATGAATCGAATTTACAGCGCCAAATAATTCATGGGCAATCAGATATTGGTAAGAGCAAAGCCAAGAGTGCGCAAGAGAAAATTGCCGAGATCAACCCATATGTGAATGTGATTCTGCATGAGACTCGACTAGATAATTCAAATGTCATGGAAATCTTTGCGCAATACGACATCATCGTTGATGGCACCGATAATTTCGCTACTCGATACTTGGTAAATGATGCGTGCGTACTTCTTAAGAAACCTTATGTATGGGGTTCTATCTACCGCTTTGATGGACAAGCCAGTGTGTTCTGGGCCGAATATGGTCCTTGCTACCGCTGCTTGTATCCAGAGCCACCACCACCCGGAATGGTTCCAAGTTGCGCTGAAGGCGGCGTACTTGGCGTACTTTGTGCATCAATTGGTTCAATTCAAACAACTGAGGCAATTAAAGTTATTACTGGAATCGGTGAACCGCTAATTGGTTCACTAATGATTTATGACGGACTCGAAATGAGTTATCGCAAGATCAAAGTACGCAAAGATCCAAACTGCCCAATTTGTTCAGAGCACCCAACTCAGACTGCACTTTTGCCAGATTACGAAGCATTCTGTGGCGTTTTATCTGATGCTGCTGAAGTAGCTGTTAAAGACTCGACCATCTCGGTCTCTGAACTAAAGAGCAAGATTGACAAGAGCGAAAACTTCTTCTTAATCGATGTGCGCGAACCAAGTGAATTCGAAATCGTGCGAATTCCAGGATCCACTTTAATACCGAAGCAAGGTTTCCTAGATGGCACAGCTCTAACTAATCTGCCGCAAGATAAGCCAATTATTTTGCACTGCAAGTCTGGCGTGCGATCAGCTGAGTGCTTAGCAATATTGAAAGGTGCCGGCTTTGCCGATGCCACACATGTGAGTGGCGGCGTGATTGCTTGGGCGAAGCAAATCGATACTTCGCTTCCGGTGTATTAATGAAAGGTTCATATCAGGGATATCGGGCCCTTCTAGTTCACGCACATCCAGATGATGAAACCATTAACAATGGCGCAACTATGGCCATGTATGCAGCTCTCGGTGCCGAAATAACTTTAGTGACCTGCACTCGCGGCGAAGAAGGTGAAGTTCTAGTTCCAGAGTTAGCGCATTTGGCAGCTCACGACACCGACCAATTGGGCGATCATCGCGTTCTTGAATTAGCCGATGCCATGAAAGCGTTAGGTATTACTGATCATCGTTTCCTAGGTGATGACAAAATTAAGTTCCGTGACAGCGGCATGATGGGTACTGAACCAAATAATCGCCCAGAGTGTTTTTGGCAAGCAGATCTTGATTCAGCGGCAAACTTGTTGGCCAAAATTATTCATGAGATAAAGCCACATATCTTGATTACCTACGATGAAATTGGCGGCTACGGCCATCCAGACCACATCCAAGCTCACAAAGTTGCAATGCGGGCCGCTGAACTAGCAACCGAATGGCAAATTTCTAAAATTTATTGGAATGCCACACCTAAGTCGGTCTTGGCTAACGGAATCGCAGCAATGAAAGAAGTTGGTTCTTCTTTCTTTGGTGCCGAGAGCGTTGATGATCTGCCGTTTGCCAAAGCAGATGAATTAGTAACAGCAGCAGTTGATGCCAATGAATATGTTGATGCAAAAATGGCTGCGATGAAAGCACATGCAACTCAAATTGAATTAGATGGTCCGTTCTTCGCTCTCTCAAACCAGTTAGGACTGCAGGTTTGGGGCCACGAGTACTACTCGCTTGTGAAAGGCGATGCTCATGAACCGTTTAATAGCGATGGCCGAGAAACAGATTTATTCGCTGGAATAGTTTTGTAGCTAATGAAATTTATTTATGCGGCGTTAGTTGGCGCTCTACTCGGAGCCAGTGCCACCTTGCTGCATTTATTACTATTTCCGTTGGGCTTAGTTCTCGGGTTAGTTGCCACCGTGGTAGGTATCTGGGCGATCGGGCGAGCATGGCGATTACGAAAATTCAAAGTTGTCGCAGCAGCCACTTGGTTAGCTGTGGTTGTACAAGGCGCAACTCTGGGCGTTGGTGGTGAATTGTTAATTCAAGGTGATTTAGCTGGTTCACTTCTTATTTTGCTCGGAACTTTTTCCTTAGTGCTTGCAGTGTTTTTACCGATTTAACGAAAGTCCCATTCCTGCCCATCGGCAGTATCGTTGATAATCAGGCCAGCGCTTTCTAACTCAATTCGCAAGCGATCACTTTCACTCCAATTCTTAGCATTCCGTGCAACATCGCGGGCTGCCAGTAATTGCTTTAATTCCGCAGATAGTTCGCGCACGATTAGTTCCCGACCTAAATCAAGCGCTAAAACTTGGTCGGCAAACGTAAAAATCGCCGCCTTCTCAGAATCAGATAGGTTCGCATCTTTTTCAACGCTTCGCAGACGCTGTATAACTCGTGGTGTATCTAAATCATTGTTTAAAGCTTCGATCGTAGGCAGGTCTGGTCCGTAGTTGGTGGCTTTTCCAAAACCGCTACGTCGCCATCGTTTCAACGTTGTATTTGCTGCCGCTATTGAATCCCAAGTTAGATCCATTTGCGAGCGATATCGATTCTCAAGCAAACATAATCTCAGCGAAAGCGGGTCATAGCCTCTATCGGCAAGGTCTCTTAGTAAAACCACATTACCGCTGCTCTTAGCCATCTTGCGGCCCTCAAATAGTAAATGTTCGCCATGCACCCAAAGTTTCACTGACTCTAATCCGGTAACGCAATTAGTTTGGGCGCGTTCATTTTCATGGTGCGGGAAACGAAGATCAATTCCACCTACGTGAAGATCGATTTCATTGCCCAGCAGATCAAGGGACATAGCCGAACATTCGATATGCCA
>Ga0304730_1001368_pt1 | contig 18596 bp, 18 predicted proteins | sample M_130628_MF_Meta_FD_190474 | JGI IMG/M metagenome (GOLD analysis project Ga0304730, IMG submission 190474) | Freshwater microbial communities from Lake Montjoie, Canada to study carbon cycling - M_130628_MF_MetaG (v2) (version 2) | ecosystem: Environmental > Aquatic > Freshwater > Lake | place...
AGAAAACAGCATTTGAAGGAGCTGAGCTAAGTACGCCCATTCCTAACGCTGCAACAGCAACAAGCGCAATGCGCTTGAAGTTTGTCTTTGTAGACATTTGTTTCCTTTCGTTAGTCGTTACCAGGAATTTCCTAGTAGCGGCTTCGAGATGAGTCGCACGTGCTGACGCATCTCTTTCCCCCCGCAATATCCGGATTGCAGGAGAAACCTGTTTGTTAGGTGTCATTTATTTGACCCCTTTGGCATCAATATTGACCGCCTGAGCAAGGATTGTGCTCTTGCTAGAGTTCAAAATTATACGGGTAGTAATGGTATTTGGTATCGTATCGACATCAAGACCGCTCTCAGGCCCAACCGATAGGGCTGAATCGATGGTTGAATCTATATATATAGTGGCAATTAAGAGGTAATTACCGTTAGAGAGGCGGGTAATGGTGGAGGCTGAGCCAGTTTGGGTCAGTGGGAACCAGGAGCCAGCCACAGTTACTGATGGAGTTACATAGTAAGAGGTGCCAGAGCCATCAACGGTAATAGTTTGAGAAAGTAGTGCATTTACTTGATCACTACCTTGAGATTGCAGATATGAAACTAAAACATATCCATCTGGATTAACAACTGTTGATTGTTGTGAGATACCAAGTGCACCAACATTTCCAGCCTTGTCTGAGATTGTGAAGCTGGTTGGTAGACCATCCTTTGAAAGACCAGCAAAGAGTGCAGTTGAGGCACGGAATGAAATCGCAGAGTTATCTTCAACTACCTTTTGGTTTGAAAGATCTTCAGCTGTTGCAGATGGTGATGGAGTAATTGGTGCAACCTGAGTTGTAACTGGTGACTCTTGAGTAAAGTTTGAAACTGCTGTTCCGGTATTTAACTCTGTTCCAGTAACAGAGTTAAAGCCAAGGAATGCAACCAACACAATAAGTAATGAGAGTGCAACCTTTGAAGATTTTTTAGCAAGCTCTGCTGCTTTTTTATATGTTCCAGATAGAGCATCAAGTGCAGTTGAACCTGTTTTCTCATCTACTACCCACTCGGTCAATACACGAATAAATGAAGCGCGGGCACGTTGCACAACATGGCGAACATTTTTCTCACTAGTTCCAATTGCAGCAGCAATCTCTTTAGTAGTGCGTCCTTCAACCTCCCACATAACAAGGGCGGTGCGTTGAGTCTCAGATAAACGAGATAGAGCTTCGCGAATAATTGAAGCATCCTCAGCGGCAGCAAGTGAGGCATCCATTGGAATGTGATTCTCTGCTGCGATTTCAGATAAACGCTCTTGAGTTGTATCGGCATCAATTGCTACCAAGTTGGGACGTGAACCAGTTGCACGAATTACGTTCAGGCAAAGGTTGTTAACTGAGGTCCGAAGGTATGCAAGAGCACGATCTGCGGTATCTAGTTCAGGTGCTGCCAAGATGAACTTAAGAAAAGCATCTTGAACTACTTCAGCTGCATCGGCATCGCTTCGAAGAATTCGGCGGGCTTGAGCGATTAGGGATGAGCGATTTTCAGCATAAAGCGCGGATAAATCAGAAACAGACCACGCAGCAACAGATGCTGGGGCCTGAGCCTTCTTACGAAGTGACACTTGATTTCCCGCTTTCAGAGAGACAACGTCTTGCCCTCTACTTAGTAAGACACCAAAGGGGGTTAAATGTTGCCCTCAGAGACGGAATAAATTTGATTATTTTCCAATATTTGAGCTAAATCAAGCGGATTAACCATCTTAAAGGAGGGTTATACTGCCTTGCATGGGCAATGCACGGGGCAAACTACAGGCTGAGGCCATATGGGCTCCTTCTAAGATTACTGGATTGTCGGGCTTCTCCAATAACTACATTAGCTATGGGGATTTCAGAAGAACGCTAAGTCCAAAATATTTCAGAAATGCAATCCCGCTTTTCACGTCTTTATTGATGATTTCATTGATAATTTTTGCCGCGACAAATTTGAAAAACAAACAAGGTGGATTTTATTTAATATCCCTCCTATTGCTTTCAATATTACTTGGATTGATTGCTCATAAACAGTTGTTGCTTGTTCACGAAGGTGCTCATTTTCATTTGGCAAAAAATAGAGTTTTAAACGACTTGTTATCGAACTTGTTCGCCGGAATTTTTGTTGGAACTGAAATTAAGTCATATAGATATATTCATAATAAACACCACCAAGAGCTGGGAAATTCGTTAGATCCCGAAAATTCCTACGCAGAAGAGTTTGATTTAACATGGATATTTACTGCATTGCTTGGGATAAGAGTTATTAAAACTTTATTCAAGCGACAGAAAGTTGAACAATCTCGCAAGCAATTAGTTATGTTATTAAGTTCTATGATGTTTCATTTAATTATTATTTACACTCTTTTTAAACTGAGTGGGGTCTTTACAGTTTTAGTTTGGATACTTGGATTCTTCATAATTATGCCATTTTTTGGATCTATCAGGAATATCTTGGAACACAAATTTCAAATGGATGTTGCCGATCTCGATAACTTAGAAAGTTCACTAGAAATAGTGCCTAAATACACAACCAGAATTTTCACGAAAAGCTACTTTTCTAAAATCCTCGGAGTTGCTGGTTTTGATAGACATTTGATCCATCATTGGGATCCGAGTATTGCAGCGATTAATCTTGGTGCCGTTAATAATTTTTTGTTGACTACCGAATTAGGACCAATGCTCAGGGAATTGCCTACAACATATACCAAGGCATTCTTAAGAGTTTTAAAAAAATGACAGCTTGTATAAAATGTAAAAAGAAATCTCACATGTGGTCAGAAGTTGCTGATATTGAATATTTTTCAAGCTCGCAAATTTCTGAATATTTTCATTGCGTTAAATGCCAAATTATTTTTCTGAAAAACCCTCCATTAGACCAATTAAACATAATTTATCCCAAGAATTATTATTCTTTTGAGGATACCCAAGAAAATTTAATATATAAAATTAAAAGTTTGTTCGAAAGTAACTTTATTAAAAAAAGTACAAAGCAGTTTAACAAATTTGATTCAATTAATATTTTAGACCTCGGTGGAGGTGCAGGCTATTTTACAAATATTTGCTTTAGGTTATTCCCCGAATCAAGGATTACGGTAAATGATTTTGAAGTTAGAAAAATCGAAAGTAGTAAATCAAAGTCACCTCAACTCAAGTTCGTACCTTGTGATTTAAACAACAGTTTTCCAATTGGTAAATATGATTTGATAATCGCCTGGAATATATTGGAACATGTGGTTGATCCTTTTATTTTTACAGCGAGATGTAATGAAGCGCTAAACGAAAATGGCGTGTTACTTATTCAAACACCAAATATAAGAACTCTAAGCGCAAAGATTTTTCGTACTTCTTATTGGGGCGGCCTACACTCCCCAAGACATTTCGTGCTTTTTGATTCGAACTCTTTAAAAAGAAATCTGTACAATGCTGGATTCAACAAAATAAGTATGAAGAATGTACAAGCAGCACACTTTTGGGCTGTTTCTCTTTGTAATCTTCTTGGGCTAAACGCAGAGACAACTGGCAAACCAGTTGTGAAATTGAAATGCTATAAGCTCTTTCTCAATTTTTTTGCGGTAATTGATAGTATTTCTTCAAAAATTGTAAGAACGGGTCAAATACAAGTTGTGGCTTATAAATAATTTTTTTGAATTAGCCTAGCTTTAATTTGAATAAAGCAACAACCGTTTTACTAATCTGTTTAGAATTAATCTTGCTTCCATCCCTATGAATCCATATAGAAAGCGGAATTTCTAAAAAGAGTAAATCTGGATCAATTTTTTTCATTCTGACAAGAGTTTCTATATCAAAAAGCCATGGATCAGTGGTTTTCGTCTTTAATGCATTTTTTAGATTTTCTGTAGAACGAAAAGCCTTATAGCCACATTGAGTGTCATATATGTCTAATCTAAAAAGTAACTGGACTAATACACTAAATAGTCTGCCGGAAATATATCTTGCAAAATGTTTTTCTATACTATTTAAATTATTTTTTTTCCTCGACCCCAATATTATTTCATAATCTGTTTGATTTAGTTTTTTTGCCAGATTTAGAATGTCCTCTGGCGGTGAAGAAAAATCAGCATCTGCAATTGCAATGAATTCAAAACCATCTGCAATTGCAAGGTTGCATCCAAATCGCAACGCTTCCGATTTGCCCATATTCTTTTGAAAGCTCGATAAAACAACATCTAAATGAGGGTAGTTTTCAATAAACGTTTTTATTTTGTCGGGGAAACCGTCAGTGGAACCATCATTAATTATATAAATTCGAGTTCTGAATGTAGTTAGTTCAAATATTCGGTTTAGATTAGATGTATCGAACCTGTCACTCTCATTGTATGCCGGTATAACTATCGCTAGTTTCACTCTTTCTCAAATCTCAAGAATTTTGGTCCCATCTAGAATCCGAACGTTAACTAATTGCCGATACAATGTTCTCATGAAATTTGATAAAATTGACGACTTCTATGCAAATGCCTACGATCAAGTTTATCAAACGGGTTTAGTTGGTTATGCTTGGGCAAAAATATTTGATCTGATGCAAAAAAAAGCGTCCCTAAATAGAAATGTATCTGGGAATGAAGTTATTCTCGAAGTGGGTGCTGGTCAGGGATATTTTGTTAAGAACTATAAATCAAAATTTCGACTTTATATTGAGACTGATATTCGAGGAAGAAATAAATCGGATACAAATCTGAAGTTGGACGACCTCAAGCATGAAGGCGCCATATTTAGAATATGCGACGCTCAAGATTTAAGCGTTATTCCTAATGACACTTTCGATCTAGTTTACGCAACTTGCCTGCTTATTCACCTTCCTTTTTATGAAACAGCTTTGCACGAATGGAGCAGAGTACTAAAAACAAATGGAAAATTAATTGTATATGTTCCTTGTGAACCTGGAATACTTCTGCGTTTTGTTAGGTTCTTTAGTACAAAACGAAAATTAGCTAGCGTCGGATTTTCACATAATGTGATCCATTGGTCAGAGCATAGAAATCACTTTATTGGAATGAAAACTGCCCTATCAGAAACATTCGCTCCAAGCTTGAAGGAGTTTAAGTGGCCATTCAAATTGTTGGGATGGAATTTTAACTTATTTTCAATTTTTGTCTATCAAAAGCCAAACAATGACATATAGTCATGGATATGGAGAATTACTTCTCTTTTTTTTGAATTTCGCATTCTTATCTATTTTTTTAATTTTTGTAAATTTGGGCATCTCTGATTACACAAAGATTCTGCGCAAAGGTGAGAGAAATATCAAAAAAAGTTTAATGATCACAGTTATTTTTTCTGGTTTAGTATTAGTCTATATTTTATTATTACGTGGTATAGATACTCGTGAAAATTTAAATATATTTAAAAAATTTATCTCACTTTTTCAGAATTGGTGGCCAGCAAATGAGATGTGGTTAGATTCGAACATCATTTCAAAATCTATAGTATGTGGTAAAAAAGTTAACTTATACGAACCAAACGAGTGCTTTGGATTTTTGTGGAATTACCCAGCGCTATTTAAATATTTACCAATAGAAATTGGAAGCCATAGGTGGATTATTCAATCCGTTTCCTTACTTGGTGCTTTTACCGCCACAATATTGTTCGTTCACTTCACGAAATTTAATCTACTAATTACCCTTTCTTTTATATTTTCTCCTGGGTTTGTCTTTGCTATAGAAAGAGCAAATTTAGAATTCTTGGTAGTACTGCTTTCGATGCTGAGTGGATTAATTTGTTCGCAGTTGATACATAAACAAAAATTACTTTCAAAAATTGTTACATTTTCTTTTTTATTTATTGCAATATTAGTAAATATTAGCCTGAAGTTTTATCCTATAGGACTTACTATTATTTTCATCTATCTACTTAAAGATAAAATCTCGCGGATTCTTTTATTGTTTTTCCTATTTATTTATCTGGTTATTTTAATTCAATTTTTGGATTTATTTAAGTTTTATCCAAATGCCCCTTCACCTCAAAAATATTCCTACGGATTAATTACAATACTTCATGCCCTTGGAAATTATCAATACATCGGAATCCTTTTTCTATTAATCATATTTGGAATTTTCAGAGTTAGAATATTTAAAAATTTCAATTTCATAATGCGATTAGTCAGTCAAAATGCAATGAAAAATTATTCATCAGAAATTTTAGTTCTTGCGCCGATTTTTTTATTTTGCGGCGTGTTTATTTTAGGCGGTAATACAGTTTATCGTTCAATTCTATTGGCTCCGGTTTTGTTTTTAGATCCGACAAAGATTGAGAATAGATTGATACTTTTTACGAGTCTCATTATTTGTTGGACGTCTCCATTAGAAATGGTTTCAAATATTTTCATTATGATTTTAATTTTATTAGTATATAAAAGTAAAATAAAATTAAATTTCAATAACTTATTAAAAGATTTTAAATTGTGGGCCCTGTCGGGATCGAACCGACGACCCACGGATTAAAAGTCCGTTGCTCTACCGACTGAGCTAAAGGCCCCAATAAGGAATGAGCATGAATGTATGAATGGTTTTCAGTCACTCTGGTTATGCCCAACTCCACCATCCTATGCCATATTGAGATAACTTAACTCTCGGATTTCCACTTGTTCCATAGTAATGAAGGATCATAGAGGACAGTCCAAAGACTACCGATGTTAAAATTTCCTCTGACGTACTATAGCTTGGATTAGGTTTATTCAGATTTAACTAATTTTGAGTTAGGCAAATTTATTGGATGAATAACCGAGCTAGAGAAAACTCAATGTTTTTTTGGATAAAATTCTCTGAATTGATGGACAAGTGGTTTCTTGTTTAATTCCCAATTTTTGTCGCGTAAACACTCTGTGATGTCTGGGTTAAATTCCTCCCTTATTCCTATTAGGCCGTACATTACCGGCAAAATCACATCGTGTGCATAAAGTGCGTGAAAGTGCCTTCTAAGCTGATTAAAAACATGCCAGTTCCTTAATAAGTTATCTTTTGCCAGTAAGAAAGTTTTAACTTCAAAAATCGCAGGTGTAGCACCCCAATGGTTAATCGAAATGCCTCCAGGAAAATTCCTCATTACTTTCCGAAAATTTCGAGGGAATCCACGATTTACTCGAGAACCTAATAATTTGGTTCCGTAAGGAATTGATAATTTGCCACGAACAAGGGCGTCTGGATCCAACATTACTACATAATCGGTACCTAAATAATCAATAGCTTTAGTTAGACGATCAAGTAACGTTTTAACGCACACCTCAGTGACGAGATCATAATCTGGCGTTTGAAAATTATTTTTGTTTATTTCGAATGTCTTGCTCATGGTGTCTTGTTCTAAGGAAGTTTTTAGATTTGAATATCTAGATTCAAGATAGGAAAAATCAGCACCTCCATCTGAAACAAGGTAAACAAAAGAATCAGGATAATTCACTTTCAAATTTTTAATTGAAAAGTCAACTGCCTCTTCTTCATTGAATACAGAATAAAAAAACCCTATGTTGGAACCATCAATTAATTTCGGGTAAATATTTTTCGACCTATTTAACATCATTAGTTAACCAAAAGTGAAAACTCGAAAGTCCAGAATCAAGATCTATTTTAGGGTTCCAGCCCAATTTCCGCATCCTATCCTTACTTACTAAATATGGTTTTTCCTTGTTTTCGGCATCGGAATCTTCCCAAACATATTTATTGCTCGAAGGTAAAAATTCAGATATTTTTTGTACAATTCTTTCAATTTCAAAATATTCATCATTCCCAATATTCACTAATCCTTCATTATTGTTTGTATTTAGAAAATATAGAGACGCATCGGCAACGTCATCAGAATTTATAAACTCTCGAATTTGCTTGCCATTCCCATGGAAACACACCACTCCTTCGCTTTGTAATTTTATAAATATTGATGGAATGAGTCTGGCTCTATTCAAATCCAAACAATCATTTTGACCATATACATTGGGCAATACGAGAGTCGTACTAAGAATACCTCTAGTTTTATAAAGAATTTCTAAATATTTAATCCCAAGAATTTTAGCTAAAGCATAATTTTCATAATTTTTATTCAACGGTCCAGAGAGTAGCGTATCCTCACTTATTTCTGAACTGTAATTTTCAGGATAAATATAGATAGAGGCAAAATTAATTATTTTTTTAACATCAACATATTTAAGTGATCCATAAATATTCATTTGAATGTTTATATTATCTTCTAAAAAGTTTATTGGATCTTCTATGTTCGCGCTTTGGCTTCCAACTTTCGCTGCTGCATTTATAATATATGATGGATTCACTTCGATTAATTTTTTCTTAACATCATCGATTTTGGTTAGGTCTAAAGATTGTCTATCTAATGAGATAACATTGGAGTAACCAAGTTCATTAAATCTTCGTAAAATTGCAGACCCTACGACCCCTTTTGCTCCAAAAAGTAATATTTTTTCATTTTGGAGGTTAATCATGTAAATATTTTTTCAGGCACCGGAAGTGGAAATATCAATGTTTTGTTTGAAAACTTTGGATTATTCACGAAAAATTCTCGAAAATGCCAAGGTAAGATAACGAAACAATCATAGTCCTGGCTCAGTACGAAATCTTCAGATCTGATTGGTATGTTTGTTCCAGGAGTGATTCGGTTATTTTTTTCTATATTTACATCGCCAATTACGCTTATTAATTCCTGATCCAACTTCCAGGTTTGTAAAGTCACGTTTCCTTTAGTACTCGCTCCAAGTGCGGCTATCTTTTTGCCGTTATTCAATTCTTCTCTCAGTAAAGAGATAAATCTGTCCTTAAACTCAATAATATTTCTATTAAAATTTTCCCACGGGACTAAAGTTGAAAATCCGAGTTTTTCTTCAATTGATATTTGATCTTTTACTTTTTGAGTAATCTCTAAGTATTTACTTTCTTGCTTAGCTACGGAGATGGCAATACTTCCCCCATTAATTGAGTTAAAATTGAAATCAATTATTTTGAAATTGGCAGCATCAAATATGTACTTTAATTGTTTTAATCCAAAATAACTCAAATGTTCATGGCATATAGTGTCGAATGAGTTGGTCGCAACCATTTCAGGCATATAACTCATCTCAAGCGACCAAATTCCTTCATTTGAATCAAGTACCTCGTAAATTTCTTTTGCAAATATGATTGGGTCCTCTAAATCATAAAACATTGAAAAGGTAGTAATCAATTTTGGAGCTAAATCCTTGAATCTACGTTGAACAATCTCTTTAGTAAAAAATTCTGATTCATATTGGACATGCGTTGGATAATAGCTACCAAATTTTGCTGCAGTGGGATCAATACTCAGCAAGGATTGAGTACTATCAAAAAATGACAAAAAAGTGCCATCGTTTCCAGCAATATCTATCACTATGTCTTGGGGCTTTAAATCTACAAGCTTCGCTAAATACTCCTTCTTCTCTTTCAAATGTTTAACCATAGAAGAATTCAAACCAGATCGATAACCGTAATTATCGCCGTACATCATTGCAGGATCACACGTAGAACTTAATTGTACGTGTCCACAACCGTTTCTATCATCGCACTTAATTAGCGCCAATGGAGCAAGGTTTAAATCCTCACTTTGATTAAGAGGAAAAATTCCTGAAAGATGTTGAATTCCCAAATCTACAATTAAAGTTAGATCTGAGTTTCCACAAATTCTACATTTAGATATAGTTTTAAAATGCATATTCGTCATTCACTTAACTTAACACATTCACATCAATAAACTCTATTTAATCAAATCGTCTAACACTTTTCGCAATTCTTCGTAGGTATCGAAGCCGAGTATCTCGAGCCCAGACTCTAAATCCTTTTGATCCAATGAGCCTTTTTTAAATCTTTGAACGTTTGTACTTGAATCATTGAAATTAAGATCCCACGAGTTATCCCCTATATACCATTTAGAATCACTGCGCTCGATTCTCTCTTTATATAGGTAGTCGAATGGCTTTCCAGTCAACTTGTCCCCACCTACCTGATCTGAGCTTATAAAAATATCGAATACCTTATCAAAACCAAGGGCTATCAGTTTTCTAATTTGAATTTTTGCCGACATATCCGTAATCAATACCATTTTTGAACCAACAGATTTAAGATCAATAATGAATTCTTCAACTTTTTCAAATGGTTCAATTTTAGATATAAACGCTGACCAATAAATATTTTCGCTTTCAATCATCAACTCTAAATCAATTGGAAACTTATTTATTTCAAACATCTTGAAAATATACAAAATTATATTGTGAGACTCTGCCGTTAAACTTGAATACTGCTTACTTATTAATCTTGAATCTTGGTACATTTTTTGAAGTTTACTTGGATCTAATTCTAATTCTGTCGACAAAAAAAACACCAACTCAGAAATTCCAAAATCATTAGCTATTTTATAATCATACAATGTTCCATCAAGATCAAAAATAGAAACCTTAGGTATCATTTTAATAAGAGTCCTTGCTTTTCATTCAAAAAGATTAAAATTAAAATCGCACCTAGGATTGAGGTTGGATTTATATTTTTGATTCTTTTTCTATTTTCTTCCTTAATTGATATTCCCAAACTTCTTTCAACCAAATAAAACAAAGAGTTCTTCTCTATTACGAAAGCCTTTATATCTAATCCGTACCTTCCATTTTTTCTATTTCTCCGATTCACGGAATAATCTGTAATGGCTAAGATTTGTCTTGCGTAACGATCAATTAATACTGAGTTGTTTGACTCTATAGTTATATCTGCACAGTTGCTTCCAATATTATTCAAAGAGAATAGTAAGTCATTAGAATTACTTTGATTTCGCACAAAATTATCGTAGTCAAACTTTCTCTTTTCAATTTGTGTCAATACTTCATCTTGACTTTTTCTTCGTTTTTCGGTGTCTCTTTTTAATTTAAAATTTACTCTTAAATTTTCTTCCATTTCTAAAAAAACAGTTATTGAGTTGTCAAGATTACTTGCTACATCGATTGCATGTAAACCTTGAGTCAGTATAATTTTTCTCGACTTTACTAATTTTGGAAAACCGAATTTTCCAGTTCTGTGGTTGTACTCCTTATTCAGGATTGGAAAACCTATTTGTAAAGTTTTGATGTGTTTTTGCCATTTTTTTAATCGATTTGCTTGGGGATTCAAATGTGTAATCTGCTCCCAAGCTGGGTGCCCTCTTTCGTATTTATGGTAATCGTCACCTTTTAGTACACAAATATTTTTTTTCCCGACAAGATACGTTATTGTTTCACATAAATAATCTTTTCCTACGCCACTATCACCAGCAATAGCAAGTACGAACGATTTAGGTTTCATTATTTTATTGATCTGTAACGAAAATAAATTTGGCTTTTTAAGCATCAAAATAAATTCTCCATTTTTCCGGGAATTTTGTGCAGATTGCCGCGATTTGAATTTTGTAACTATTCATTAACTCTACTATCCGGGGTGCTTCCTGCTCCAAAACCCTATTTTGAAGTTCAGGGGATACTAAACAGATTTTTGGTACATCATAATTAATATTAGAAATACTTTTGAAGACAATATCCCAGTCACCTGAAAAATTATCTAGCCAAATCCATGCAGGTTTCAAATTGCGTAATACTTCTACGGGTTCGAGGTCAGATATTCGAATTGCAATAGGAATATTTCCCAAAATACATTTGTTTTGAGTTGGAAACGGCTGATCTAAAAAAAAATATCTATTTATGTTATTTATTTTCAGAATTTCCAAAATTTGAGACTCCAAGCCGTCTTCCTTAGTGTTTAAAATTAAAATCTTGTGGTTATAATTTTCAATCCAAGTCTCAAATTCCTCGCCAACGGAATGCGGATCATGAGCTAAGATAATTTTCCCGTTGTGCAATCTCAAATCAATTTCAACACCATTCTCTTTCTCTAAGTTTATTAAATCTGATTGAGTATTTACGCGATGTTTGATGTAAATCATGAGGATAAACCTCTCGTTGTCAATTCATTGAAATGTTCACATCGCTCCCAATATTTTATAATATCAAACTCAGTTTTTGTTCCTACGGAGTAAAAATTATCTATTAAGTGAACTTTAACTTTAAGTTTGTCTTGCAACATTTCTTCTATGACATGATCTAGATAAACTTCTGAACGAGTATCGTCTCTTTTATCTAAACAATTCTTTAAATAATGCTTGGCAGTTGTCAGGTTTCTAAAGGTAAAATTTCCAATGATTACGTAGGAATCGTTCTTATCTACGGGATGAGTTTTAAAATGTAAATTGTTTACGTAATTATTTTCATCAACATTAACCCATGAAAAGCCACTATGGTTAATCTCAGCTGGTAAATAATGTTTCGTTGCCCAAATTAGTAAATCAAAATCATTTTCCTCCTTATGCGAATTTTCTAAATCCTCATTAAAAATTATATTGTCACAAGACAGAAATGAAATTGGTCCTTGTAGTTCATCTGATAAATTTGATATCGACTGGAATGCGGTATCCGCTTGCCCAAATGTTGGTTTTTCGAAATTTAAAATATTCAAATCGTATATTTCTTCATCGATTTTAAATAAATTATTTTTTGCCAAATACTTATTTTTTAGATTGTGTATGGCGTCAAGGGAAAACGTCCAAAGATCTTTTCCAAGAATTTTTGTTAATGGTTTTGGAGTAGTTGTAACTTCAAGCAATCTAGTGCCTTGCCCTGCCGCTAATATTATCGCTGCACCAGCAATTTTCGATTTGCTCGGTTTCCTATTTACACAACGAATTTTACGAAATAAATTAAAGATACTTTGCCACTCTAAGAGGTCTTCAGGAGTTCCCCACTGAAAAAAGTGTTCTGCATTTATAATGCCCACCTTCATTTTTTTCTCAAGCATGTATTGAAATGATAGGGAGTTATAAAATTCACTATTAACAGTTAAGTTATTTGATAATTGATAACTTAATGCATTGAGAAGAATTTCACCATTTTTATATCCATATGCACCTGCTGATGCATTTTCTGACATTGGTGATGTTGTGAATGATTCCTTTTCTTTTATATCAGAAATTAGAGCGTTTTCATTCAATTTTACGTAGGCATATTTTGTATTTAAAAGCATATGTGGGTGGAATCCTGTATACGTAAGAATTGAGCCATCGCGATTCGAAAGTTGATCATACATATCATGCCAGTTCCAACAAGCATAGAAGTCAATATAGTTTACGATAATTTTTTTTTCACGATTTATATATTTTCTTGCTTCCCAAATCGTATAACTGGGACCAAGTTTGTGCTGATTGATTTTCACTATTTGTGCTTCAGGTTTTAATTTATTTATCTCCTGTAAAATAAGATCAATTTGACTATCCTGTTTATTTAATATGATAAGCGGATCTTTTACTTCAGGATACATAGAAAAAATATGGCTTAAGAAACTTTCACCGTTTGGAGTGATAAGAGGTTTCGACGTTGACATTCCGCGCGCCTTAAAACGAGAACCGATCCCAGTAGCAGGAATTATAAGTTGGACTTGGTTAAACATTTTTAGCAATTCTATATTTTTCTGCTTGCCATGAGGATAGCTCTTTCACATCTTCAATGCTCAAAAAATTTAATAAGTCTTCTGACGGAACATCATTCAGAGATTTTTGTAGAGCCCATTTAAAGTCACTTATCCAGAACTTCGTGTCTGAAGAATCTAAATTTATTTCTTTATCAAAATAAGGAGCAAAGGTAACATGGTCTGGGGTTAGATACCCTCCTAATTGCTCAAGCTTAGTAGAATTAAGTGGTTCATTAATTCCCATGGTCGAATACAAACCCTGAATTATAAGATCGAAATAACCTATTTTTTCTTCCAACTCTTCAATAGTTTTACCAAACACAATCAGTCCATGATTTTGTAGCAGAATAATTTTAATCTTTGATAAATCTTTTACTCTTGCTATCATTTTAGCCAGTTCAACTCCGGGTTTTTCGTAAGTTAAACATTTGATCTCAGTATACGGCTCAAAAAGTTCAAAAAAATCCTTACGTATAGCCACACTAACAGAATTTACGCTATGCAAGTGCAAAACATATTTATCTGGAATTAGCAAATGAAAGAATGATTCAATTGAAGGTGTGTTTGCATTCTTAAATTTTTTTAGAAACCATATATTTAATTTAATTAAAAGTATCGACCGGGATAAATTAAGTTTGACAAAAATATCTTTTTGGATTGCTTCACTCATTATTGATCCACTTTTCTTAACCAAAATTTTTTTATTTATTTTCATGGAAATATTTCCACCTGGACCTTGTGTCAATGATCTATCTGACCCAATTTTTGACGTAAACAATCTTAAATTCGAATATTCTTTACTTTCATACACATCAAAGAATTTCATAATTATCCCCCTAGGATTTTTTTCTGGATCGCACGTATGTAGTGAAAAGCACTACTTTTTGCGCTGATGTAAAAAGTCAAAGGTATTCGAATCTTTCTAAGATTTAAAATTACTATGTGTTCGTATTTTGGACTTGAGATTATTGCATTTCTTCCAAAAGATATTGCTAAATTGCTCCATTCCTTTTCCGTATAACTTGGAATCAATGTAATATTTGTAATTCTATTCTTAAGCGATTTAATACCGATACTCTTGTTTGTTCGTATCATTAAATTTAATGCTATAAATTTATTGCTACTTGAAAGATTCATCGGGCTACTATCAAAACTATTCATAAAATTAATTTTTTTGTACTTTTTTAAAAAAGAAGACCATATGTAACTTTCGGGCCTGAACAAAGATAAATAATTCTTTTCATGCCACACATCTTTGGGCCAAGGGTTATTTGAATAATACCTGAACCAACTCTTTGGCATTAGTTGAATGTCCCAAATTTTATGCAAGTCCGTTGTCAAGCCAGCATAGATCCAATCGCAAGGGTGATGCGGTAGAATTAAAGTGACGCTTGGGTTTATGGATGTTACATTGGATACCACAACATATTCTTCCAGCAAATCTTCCGGGAACTTACTATTCTTAATTGGTCTTTTATCTAAGATGCTCAGCAGATTATTATTTATAAAGGTCAAATCGCTTCGAATTTTTATCGAATATTTCGTTTCGCTAGAACATATACCGGCAAATGTGGAAACTATTTGTCTATTAACATTATTGAGTGTTTGACTAGAGTCAATAACTATCTCGGCCCCCGGATCTTGACTTAAGACTAGCTTGTCAAAATCGATGTTCTGTATATTTTGCCCAACCCAGGTTGACAAAATTATTGTTGATTGTGGGAAAAAAGATCTAATACTTTCACATGAGTACTGAGCAAATTTTTCTCCCTTGTTGCCAAACGTTGGTCCTTGCACAATAAAAGTCAGTTCATTTTGGAGCATGGCTTAATATTATAGTGTAAGTTCTCTCCATGCCTCCTTTTGACATATAATCTTCCAGAATAAAAAATAATCACGTTATGATCAGATGTCAGCCCGTCACAGCACTATTTGATATCAATCGAGAAGTTATAGATGGACGTACAATTGATGACTATAAAATATGGTTGCAAAAAACCGTCAAAAATTTCCCAAATACTCTTATTTTTCATGATGGAGTTTGTGACGATCTAGAACATGAATTCAGGAACTTAATTCGAATCAATCCCAACGAATTATGGATTTTTAATCATAAAGATAAAATTTCGGAAATAATCGCCAATTTCAATCCTGTTTCCAAGAATGATATTACTTACTTGAATCCCCTTTATAGCTTGGTGCAGTTTTCAAAGTTTGAACTTTTGAAAATTGCTAAAGAATCTTTTTCTGCCGAATCCTATCTCTGGATTGATGCAGGAATCTCTAGATTTTTACAATTCGTGAACAACGAAAACCTTATTGATGTTAATTCGACAGAATTTTTGCAGAATGGAACTAGATTTGCTTTTGAAATAGATCTTAAGAATAATTTGGATTTGTCCAACTTTGAAATTAAAAAATCAATGCCAGGTACATGCAAGCGAGTCATTTCCGGAACGTCTTTTTGGGTGGAAGGAAATTCGGTTGATCCAATTTGGGACTTAATCCGAAAAGGTGTCAACAATTGGCTTACTTATGAATGCTGGGATAATGAACAAGTTATGCTGAGGCAAATTTTACCAAGTATACCTAATGTTGAATACATAATTCAATGGAATTCTCCAACTGGTTCTGTGGCAAGAGAAATGCTTACTAAAAAAATGAAAACAAAAAAATTTCGCAATCAGATTATTCGTAAGCTGATGTTGCGTGCAGATTCTGCTTGATTTGTTTTACCTATTCGGATAACGCAGATGCTTTTCTCACTCTATTAAGGATTGCCTCTGCAAGGCCTTTGCCTTCGGGCACTAATACGGATACTTTTTTTAGGCCATAGTGGTCTGCTGATCTAAAGGCTGAGTAGAGCTCTCTAGCAAATTGATCTAGTGAGCCTGGGGATGCGAGACGAATTGCACCAGCTGGGGTTGGTATATTAGACATTGCTATTAAGCCGTCACCTGGTTTTGCATTTTTATTTAAAACTATTTGCGCATGCGGTGCGTAGTGTGAAACCAATAATCCTGGGGCCTTTATCTCTGATTTACCTTCCGGATTCTCTGCTTTTTTATCTAGAACTTGCTCGATCATTTCTTCAGTTATTGCTCCGGGTCGCAATACTTCTGGTGTCGATCTTGTGCAATTAATAATCGTGGACTCAATACCAACTAAACATTGTCCACCGTCCAGCACTAAATCATCTGAATCAAAATAATTGCCAAGCTCTTCACCTACGGCCTCAGCTGTTGTTGGAGAGACTGCACCAAATCTATTTGCACTTGGAGCAGCAACTCCGTGACCACCCAAATCTTCAAATTTTTTCAATAAAGCAAGAGATGTCGGTTGAGCAGGGACTCTTATACCTACATTATTTTGTCCGCCTGTTATAAAATCTTTTGCTAAATATGTTCTTGGTAAAATCAAAGTCATTGGCCCTGGCCAGAATTCTCTTGCTAATTTAATTGCATAGTCTGGAATATCTGTTGCCCAATTATCTAATTTATTGATTGATGAGATGTGAACAATCAATGGATGCCCGACTGGCCTTCCTTTTACTGAATAAATTCTGGAAACTGCTTTTTCATTATTCGCATCTGCTCCTAGGCCATAAACAGTCTCTGTTGGAAACGCCACTAAATGACCATCTTTCAATGATTGCGCGGCTTTTGAGATTGTTTCAGCCGTGCAGTTTGAAATGAATTCCATGCGTAAATCATCCCATTTAACTGGTTTTGATCTACTCCTTATGACCGATACCCTTCTCCTTCTGGTCCCCATCGTCTAGTGGCCTAGGACGTCGCCCTTTCACGGCGTTAACACGGGTTCAAATCCCGTTGGGGACGCAACGGAGGTTGAAAGTGATTTCAGCTTTCGAAAAGGTAAGACCCAGTAGCGCAGTTGGTTAGCGCGCCGCCCTGTCACGGCGGAGGTCGCGGGTTCAAGTCCCGTCTGGGTCGCAAGTGCTTGGTTGCACTTTGATTGGCTGAGTAGCTCAGTTGGTATGAGCGAACGACTGAAAATCGTTAGGTCGCCGGTTCGATCCCGGCCTCAGCCACCAGTAATTAATAACTACAGTTAGGCATTAATGAATCCAAAATTAAAAGCACTGAAAGATAAGTACTTTGATTACTCAATGATTCGCTGGGGCGCGGTTGGCTTTTTTACAACCGCTATTGATTACCTACTCTTTATTAATTTATATGGCCCGATTAACTCAGTATTTATAGCAAATTTAATCTCAACCTCGGTAGCAACTGCAATTAATTACTTCACCCACCACAGATGGACCTTTAAGAGCGATCAAAACCACTCTAACTCTGGGGCTAAGTACCTACTTAACTTAACTTTTTGGTGGCTAATTTCAACTTCAATAATTAAGGCGTTAGTTGTTTTAAATATTGATCCTAAAATAGCTAAGTTAATACCACTTATTGTGATAGTGCCGATAAATTACTTTGTATTAAATTATGTGGTTTTTAAGAAAAAGAGTTAAATATCTTTTGTTCTAAAGAATAAAATAAATAAAACTACCCAGAGTATTCCAGCTGAACCAACTAAGTAATTTTCAATACCGGCGTTAGGTCTAGAAATAATAACTGCAACTGCGCCAAATAGTGCTGATAGGCCCCAAAGGGTGGCAGCGGCTTGTTTTCTTGATAACCCATATCTAACTAAGCGATGAGATAGATGATCTTGTCCACCCTGAAATGGTGAGATATGCCGACTTATGCGAGAAATAACGGCAACTGAAGTGTCCAAAATAGGAATGGCAAGTAAAAAGATTGGGGTGAAGTAAGAACCAAGTTGAGTGTCTGAGTCTGGATGTAATCGGATAGTTAAGGTGGCTAGTAATACGCCAAGAAATAATGCCCCAGCATCTCCCATATATATCTTTGCTGGGCTCTTATTCCATACTAAAAAGCCAAGGGTGGCCCCTGCGGTAACAGTTGAAAGAGCGGCTATTAAGTACTGATCACCATTTAATGCTAAAAAAGCAAGTGCAATGGAAGAGATAGCGACAGTTCCTGCTGCCCCACCATCTAAATTGTCAAAGAAGTTTATTGAATTACAGATTCCAACGACCCAGATCACCGTA
>Ga0304730_1001372_pt1 | contig 18569 bp, 13 predicted proteins | sample M_130628_MF_Meta_FD_190474 | JGI IMG/M metagenome (GOLD analysis project Ga0304730, IMG submission 190474) | Freshwater microbial communities from Lake Montjoie, Canada to study carbon cycling - M_130628_MF_MetaG (v2) (version 2) | ecosystem: Environmental > Aquatic > Freshwater > Lake | place...
CACCATCTCTAATCCCCCTTTTGGTAGGAATAATTCACTCAGTATCCCCTTCTTCAACAAAGCAGCAGTGCACAGTGACTTTATAGCTTTTATCGTGCCAAGGAGTTGGCGCAAATGGTCTGTGATGAACAGACTGGATAGAAACTTTCATCTAATCCATGACCAAGACCTAAGTATTGACTATGTCGATGACCTCGGAGAAATGGTCTGGCAGAAATCTAATTTACGTACCTGTTTTCAACTCTGGCAACGCAAAGACATTGAAAGAGAAATAGTAAAGGTTCAAGATCTAGGTCTAGTCACTAAAGTCACACCTTTAGAAGCCGATGTTGCCATCACCGTATTTGGCTACAGCTGTGGGCTGGTTAGAACAGAGTTTGACCGTATCCCCAACAGCACAGTGATGTTTCTAAAACTCCACGATGACAGAGTCCTACCGGCACTTAGAAAAGTGGACTTCAGCAGGTTCTACCGCAATACTGCTTATACAGAAGCATTATCTTTACAAGAAATTAGATTTCTACTAAACGAAGAAATATTGGGAGATCCTTCCCTAGTGAATACGAAAGAGTAATTTATGAGCATGACCGGTAGACGAACTTCAGGACCAGGAGTGAAAGACAGTGGCCCTAAGGCCAAGTTCAGCCAGCTACTTCCTTATATGAAGGAGCAGAAAGGTCTTCTAAGCGTTGCGGTTTTCTTTAGCATCATCGGTGCTGGCGTAAACCTAGCTCAACCTCTAGTTGTTGGAAACATCATCTCAACCGTTGAAGAAGGTAAAGATGTTCTTCCCCTAGCAATAGCTCTTTTGGTCATTACTCTTCTGAGCGCTGTCCTAAGCGGAGCTATGTATCTAGTTTTAGCCAAAGCCGGTGAAGGAGTCGTGCTCTCAGCTAGATCGAGCCTGTCAACTAGATTGCTTCGACTGCCAATTCAGGAATATGACCTTAGAAGAACTGGAGACCTAGTTTCTCGAGTTGGCTCAGACACCACCTTATTGAGAGCTGCTCTTACTCAAGGCCTCGTAGATGGAGCTGGTGGAGCACTTATCTTCCTAGGGTCCGTTATCGCCATGGCCTTTATAGATTGGTTACTTCTAGTGCTTACCCTTGCGATGATTTCAATCGCTGTTGCAGCTATTGGTCTAACCTCAAGAAAAATTAAGGTAGCAACCACCAAGGCTCAAGAACGCGTGGGCAATATGTCTGCTTCTGTTGAGCGTGCTCTGTCTGCCGTAAGAACTATTAGAGCTGCGAGAGCAGAAAGCAGGGAATCTGATCAGATTAGGAAAGACGCTCAAGAAGCATATGAGCAAGGTGTGAAGATTGCCAAAATCAATGCTTGGGTCACACCTATCGGTGGACTTGCTGCCAACGGCGCTTTCATTGTTGTTTTGGGTGTTGGAGGTTACCGCGTTGCTACTGGTGAAACCCAGGTTGCATCTCTCATCACTTTCATTCTTCTAATGTTCTTGATGATCAGACCAGTTGGACAATTCTTTTCGGCCTATGCCTCAGTCCAATCAGCACTTGGTGCTCTTGCTCGAATCCAAGAAATACTTGATGTTCCTTTAGAAGACACCGATGCTGAGAGAGCTCAGGTAACCAAGCGCAAGGCAGTGAACTCAACAGCAATCGAATTCACAAAGATTAAGTTCAACTACCCAGCAAGACCAGAGGTTGCTTTAGACGCCAATGGTAAGCCGATTGAGGGTGCTGAGCCAATCATGAGCGAACCGAAGGAAGTTCTCAAAGGTGTGACTTTCAAGATTGAACGTGGTTCAAGAGTTGCAATCGTGGGCCCATCAGGGGCAGGTAAGTCAACTATTTTCAGCTTGATGGAGAGATTCTATGAACCAACCGGAGGAGAAATTCTTCTCGATGGTCAATCAGTTCACTCAATGCTTAGATCAGATCTTCGAGCACAGATTGGGTATGTTGAGCAAGATGCTCCGGTTCTAGCAGGAAGCATCAGAGAGAATCTTTTGATTGGGGCACCAGATGCCACTGAAAAAGATCTCAAGCGTGTATTGAGTGAAGTTAACCTAACCAAGGTGCTCAAACGAGACAAGCGAGGATTAGATGCTGAAGTTGGGGAGCAAGGCATCATGCTCTCAGGTGGTGAGCGTCAGCGACTAGCTATTGCCAGAACACTGCTTAGTGCTCCACCGATCTTGCTTCTTGATGAATCAACCTCAAGCCTTGATGGCCTTAATGAGCAGCGCATGCGTGAGGCTATTGATGCCGTGGCTAAGAACAGGACCATGATCGTGATTGCTCACAGGCTTTCAACAGTTGTCGATAGCGATCAGATCATCGTGCTTGATGGGGGCAAGGTTATTGGCACCGGCACCCATAAGCAGCTCTTGCGCTCAACTCCCCTATATAAGGAATTAGCAGCCACCCAAATGCTTGACTAGTTGAATGTCCGAAGCAGCGGATAGTGTTGAAGGTAGTAACTATCCCAATTGGAGACAAAATGCTCAAGAAAAGTATGATTGAACGACTTGCTCTACCGATGTTTATCTGTGGCGTTATCGCTATGGTCTCATCGGCAACGATTTCACTGGGAGCTTCGGCTAACGCTTCAAGCCCGCTTGAGCTCAAAAGGGTCACCTTGACCTATCTAAGCAGTGGCTATTCGGCTAATGACGGCGGCTGTGGATCGGCCCAAGACATTTACACCTCGAATCGAACTGATGCCTCCTTTAGGGCCAGGAGCATAGGAAATTCAAATAACGATAAGACCTTTGAGTGCACAGCCACGTTTTACATGGTCACCAATGTGAATATGCCAAACCCAAAGCCTGCGCCAACTGTGACCGTGATTTACAAGCCTCAGCCAAGCAACACCCCAGTGCCAACAACGTATCCGACAAGATACCCAACCCCGACACCAACCGCCACCAGGACCCCAAAGCCCTACCCGACCGTAGCTCCAAGCCCTGTAACTAGGCCAAATTGGTGGCAAAGACCAGCGCCAACCCCCACAAAACAGCCCCGACCATAGAAATTCGTGAGAAACTATTACTCAGAGTGTTTTTCAAGTAATCAGAACCTCAGAATGGACCTAAAGTGAAGAAGTTTGTTTTCCCAGGCATCATGGCCCTAGCCGGTGTCTTAGCGCTAGTTGTAGTTTTCACAAACGTTAGCTCTAACACCTCAACCGCCCTATCCTCAATCAGAGTTGGTGACGGGACAACTTTTACTGATGTAAAGGCTGGTGACACCTATGAGCTGCCGACCGGAACAATTGAACTTACTGTTCAGACAACTACAGTTGACCCGCTGGCTGAAGTTTCTATTGTAGGAAACACCGACTTCAAACCTGGAAACAACACTTTGACAATCACAGTCAAGGGTTCTGATGGCAAGTCTTCAAGTGATTACACTTTGACTTTGGTAAAGCCAGCGCTTGCAGGATGGTGTGATGAGAACGCCGAGAAGATCAAACTTTACAACGATGACTTTGAGCTTGCAGATATTTACCAAGACATGTCTCTTGCGTATCTAGATGAGCGTCTGCCAGAAATCAAGGCAAACCTATCTTGCTTTAGTCAGTTGCTTCAGGACTACGTAAACGCAAACTAGTAGTTAGAAGATTTAGATAGCTAAAGGCTGTCAATCGCTTAGCGGTTGGCAGCCTTTACTACATTGCTAACCAACATTGCTCTGGTCATAGGCCCTACTCCTCCAGGGTTTGGCGATAGGTAGCCTGCAACTTCAATTACTGCTGGATCGACATCACCGAGTAGTGTCGCACCTTCAGCGCTTTCCACTCTGGTAACGCCAACATCAAGGACACAGGCTCCGGCTTTTACCCAATCTGCTTTCACAAAGTGTGGCACCCCCAAAGCCGCTACAACAATATCAGCTCGCTTGACTGCATGTGGAATATCTCTAGAGCCTGAATGCAATAAGTTCACCGTGGCATCAATACCTTTTTTGTTCAGTAGCAACCCGAGTGGTCTGCCAACTGTTACACCACGTCCGATCACAGCAACTTCTGCTCCTCGAAGGTTAATCTCATAATGCTCAAGCAATTCAACTATTCCTGCTGGTGTGCAAGGTAGTGGTGATTGTAAATCTTGGGAACCAGCTAGAACCAGCCTTCCCAAGTTGATTGGATGTAGCCCGTCAGCATCCTTAGCTGGGTCAATCAACTCCAAGATTTCATTGGTGTTAAAACCAAAAGGCAGTGGCAATTGAATAATGTATCCGGTTACATCTTTGGCTTCATTTAGATCTTTAATCGCAGCTCGCAGGTCAGCCTCTTTAGCGTTTGCCGGCATATCTATGCGCACTGAGTGCACACCTACTTCAGCGCAATCTCTGTGTTTGCCTGAAACATAGGTGTGCGAACCTGGGTCATCGCCGACTAGTAAAGTTCCAAGCCCAGGGTTTATGCCCCGTTTCTTGAGCTCAATAACCTCAAGAGTCAGTTGAGTCTTTATAGCCTGCGCTACTGCCTTGCCATCTAGTAATACAGCGCTCAAGGACTTACCAGTTCTCGAGGCCGCTGTATAGCGGGAAGGCTGCAGTAAGTGCGCGAACTCTATCTGCCAGAGCATCAATGTCAGGGTTTGGCATCACAACATGAGCGATGATGTCGGCTACCTCTTTAAACTCAACATCACCAAAACCACGAGTTGCGAGAGCAGGTGTACCAATGCGAACACCAGAGGTTACAAGAGCTGGTCTTGGATCATTAGGCACAGAGTTTCTGTTTACTGTGATTCCAACATCGTGCAACAGATCTTCACAAGTCTTACCATCAATTGGAGAGTTACGGAGATCAACCAGAACTAGGTGAACATCAGTTCCACCGGTTAGAACATCAACACCATTAGCTCTAACATCAGCCTGCATTAGTCGTTGAGCAATTAACTGTGCTCCCCTGATGGTTCTTTCTTGTCTGTCTTTAAACTCTGAACCCATCGCAGCCTTGAAAGCTACCGCTTTACCAGCGATAACGTGCATCAGTGGACCGCCCTGTTGTCCTGGGAATACAGCAGAGTCAATCTTCTTGGCATGCTCAGCCTTGCAAAGAATTAAACCTGATCTAGGGCCAGCAAGAGTTTTGTGAACTGTAGTTGAAACAACATCAGCATAAGGAACTGGGTTAGGGTGCACACCAGCTGCTACTAGCCCTGCGATGTGTGCCATGTCTACCCATAGGATTGCTCCTACTTCATCTGCAATCTTTCTAAACTCTGCAAAATCAATGTGACGAGAATACGCTGACCAACCGGCAATTAGCACCTTAGGCATTACTTCATGAGCGCGTTTACGAATAATGTCCATGTCCATCAGGAAGGTGTCTGGATTTAGTTCATAGGCATGAGCTTCATATGTCTTACCGGAGAAGTTCAATTTCATGCCGTGGGTTAGATGCCCACCGTGAGCTAGCTCTAGGCCAAGAATTCGATCGCCTGGCTTACAAAACGCTTGCAGCACAGCTGCGTTAGCTGTTGCACCAGAGTGTGGTTGGACGTTTGCATGCTCAGCACCAAAAAGTTCCTTAGCTCTATCACGAGCTAGGTTCTCTGCAACGTCAACAGCTTCACAACCACCGTAGTAACGCTTACCTGGGTAGCCTTCGGCATATTTGTTGGTTAGCACTGACCCCTGTGTTTCAAGAACTGCTCTTGAGACAAAGTTTTCGCTGGCAATCATCTCTAGGAAGTTTCGCTGGCGGTCTAGTTCGGCTTGTAAAACGGCTGCGATCTCAGGATCTGCAGCAGCTAATGGGGAATTAAATTCCTGTGGCAATTGGGACATTGGGAACTCCTTAACGGCTATAAAGTGGTTTGGCCCAGGCGTACGACCAAAATGCCTTCGCTCCCTGATGGAAATCCATCTTTAACGCCAGTTGCGATAAGGCAATTCTAGTGCAGAGGCAAAACATGGCTTAACCAGACCATTTGCGACACGACTTGAAGGTGAACAATCGGTAAACCGTATATTGATTATCCTTACATCAGATAAACGAACACAGCAAGGATCTTCAAGTGCCTCTAGGGAATATCATCGGAATCTGCATGATTCTTGCTGGTTTGATTCTGGCCGGAGTGGCCATTAGCAAGTCCTTGTCCTATAGAAAGAGCCAAAGGAACCTAGACGACCGGCTAGATCACTAGCGGAGCCTAAACTGGAGCCTATGAGCACGCCAATAAACCACTGGGTCCTGACCTTCGTCTGCACTGACCAACCGGGCATAGTCCACTCCATTTCAGGGGCTATCGTTGAGGCTCAGGGAAACATCACCGAGAGCAAGCAATTCACCAGCTCCGAAAGTGGCAAGTTCTTCATGCGCTTACAGGTTGAAGTTAACGCCACTAAGGCTGAGTTCTCAGAGAAGCTTTCGGTTGTAGCCAAGAAGTACGATGCGCAATGGCACATTGATGAAGTTGGTCGCAAAGTAAAGGCCGCAGTCTTAGTGAGCAAAAGCGCTCACTGCCTGAATGACTTATTGTTCAACCAAAGATCGGGTCAAATCCCAATTGAAGTGCCTGCCGTTTTTGGTAACCACTCAGACCTTGCAGAACTTGCAGGGTTCTATGGTGTTCATTTCGAATCACATCCAATTTCAGATTCAGCAAGTAAAACTGCTTTTGAAAAAATGCTTACCGAGTATATTCACAAGAACGATATAGAAGTCATTGTTCTAGCTAGATTCATGCAGGTACTTAGCCCAGAATTCTGCCGAGAGTTCGAAGGTAAAATCATAAACATCCATCACTCCTTCTTGCCTGGCTTCAAAGGAGCAAACCCTTACGCTCAGGCACATAACCGTGGTGTGAAACTAATTGGTGCCACTGCTCACTTTGTAACAGCTGATCTTGATGAAGGTCCAATCATTGAACAGAACGTTATCCGAGTAGATCACGGCAAGTCAAAGCAGGACCTTGTTGCTATGGGGCAAGATGTTGAATCAAAGACCCTCGCCCAAGCAGTTAGATGGTTTGCTGAACATCGAGTACTACTCGATAACGAGCGCACCATCATTTTCCACTAAGGCGAGGGTCTTCAATCTTTCGCTAGTGCTTTCTTCTCCTGAATCGCATTGAGGTTCCTGCAGCGAAGGCAGCGAGTGACAGAGCTAGCGCTAAGAGACCAACAACCATGAATAAGGGTTGAGCTTGATTTTCAGAAAGAACAATCTTCCTGCTAGCTTCTTCCTTTAGTTCTTCTGTAACTGGCTGAAGTACCTCTTCCTTGTTTTCCTTGATAGGTAACAACTCTTGAACCTCTGGGGTCTTTGGCATTACCTGGCCAGGGACATCGGTTCTCACCTCAGTCTCGGTAACCACAGGGTCCTTCACTGTCGCACCGGTTGGCTGACCTGCGGCGTTTAGGTTCTGGTTGACTACCTCATCTGGGGTGATGTTGATCACATTCGATGCCAGTGCTGCTGTTGGGCCTAGGTTTCCTGCCAAGTCAGTTGCTGAGTTAGCAGCCAAAGTGACTTGAGTAGAACCAATGCCACAACCGGTTAGGGCTACCTGCCAACCTAGGCCTGCTCTTAGTACTGAGTAGTTCATTACACAGTTAGTTGCAGTTCCAGAGAAGGTGAACTTATTCGCTGCCATACCAGTTGTTGGTTCTTCGCTGTCAAACACCCAGATTGGCAAACCACCAACACCAGGCGCGGTTATATCAGTCACTCTTAGAACTGGAGCAGTTGTGTCTATTCTTGTAACCGCAGTTTGATTAGGAAGGCTTGGACCAATGTTTCCTGCTGTGTCACTTACCGAAAGTGGATTCAGTACCAGACCAGCTAGATTTCCATTTGTACAGTTGGCAATTGTAATTGTGTAGTCAGTGCCAGATCCGGTGAGGAATTGAATCACACAACCTGTACCTTTGACTAGCCAGTCAGTGCTATCTCCTGCGAGACCTGTTACTGGTTCTGTGAATACAGCTTTATAAATAATCAAGTCATTTGTGCTTGGTTGTTTTATAAGTGTGCTGATTTCGGGAAGAGTTCGGTCCAATGTAATCGGTGTAGTTGAGGATGTTCTTACCGGACCAATAGCATTTCCGTTTACAGTATCTACTTTCAAGGTAAGCGAAATAGTTCCATCGCTACAACCGGAGACAGTAGCTGCATAGCTTGCTCCACTTCCAGTAAGTGTGGAAATGTAACAGCCTGTTACTGTTCCGGAGATGATGAAGTCATCCGCGGTAAGACCGGTAACACTTTGACCAAAGGTTATGTTGAATACTGGAGCAACAGCCTTGCTAGGTGATGCAGGTGCTGTGAATGAAGTAACACTTGGGCCTAGGTTGTAAGTGATGCTGGCTGCACCGTTAGCTGGTTGCCAAGCCGCTGTGTATACAACTGTTTGGAATCTTGTGGAGTTAGTGAAGCTAGATCCACCACCGCCACCGCCACCGTCGGTAAGTGATGGTTCAGTGTCTGCTCCACCGCCACCACCGCCGTAGTAGCCTCCGCCACCACCACCACCACCGGCTACAGAGCTAGATGGGTTATTAGCGCTACCACCAGCGCCACCTACTCCTAGAGCACCAGCTGCTCCTGCGGTGGTCAGAGTTCCATTAGAAGTTCCTCCTGCACCACCGGCTGTTGGTGTACCGGCACCACCACCTAGACCTTGGCCGTTGCCGCCAGGGTTAGCCGTAGTAGCTGAAGCTGAACCACCCGCACCACCTACCCAACCACCGGTGCCACCGCCTCCACCTGCTACAGCAATTCGATCTGCCAGCGCTGTGCTGGTTCTAATATCTGTAGCTCCACCACCAGAACCTTCATCATTGTGACCTGAGCCTGCAGCACCACCACCGTTGTAACCACCAGCAGCACCGTTTCCAGATGACCCTTGTCCACCGACGTAAATGTATAGCGGTGTTGTCGGAATGGTTTTGAAGGTAGCGGTGGTCTTAGAACCATTACCACCGGATCGACCACCTTGAGCGCCAGCAATAGACATTGTCATGGTGCGAACATCGGCGGGTGGAGTCCAGGTGTAGTAATCACCTGAGTAAGGGAAGCTGACTGTGCAGCTGGTACCAGCGGTGTTACACACTGGTGTTGGATTGGTTGCCACAGCTTGAACTGCTGGAACAACAACCGCTCCAAGAACTATCGAGAATGCACCTGCCAAGGTAAGAACCTTTGGCAAGCGTGATTTGTTTTTTATTTGCATGCAGATAAAAGTAAAACTCCAACAGAAATCCTGCTGGAGTTTTACACAGTCAAAACCTTCTTTGACTTATACACAACTATGCCAATCTAGCCTTAAGGTTAGTTGCCAATGAAGACATGAATTCTTCTGTGCTTTGGTAAGCCTGATCTCTACCGATTAGAGCTGCAAGGTCTTTAGTCATGTGACCTGACTCAACAGTCTTGATAACAACATCTTCCAAAGTCTCAGCAAAGCGAGCAACTTCTGGTGTGCCATCTAGTTCTGCTCGGTGCATAAGTGCTCTAGTCCATGCGTAGATAGATGCGATTGGGTTCGTGCTGGTCTTCTTTCCAGCTTGGTGATCACGGTAGTGTCTAGTTACAGTTCCGTGAGCAGCTTCAGCCAAACAGGTCTTGCCGTCTGGGGTTGTTAGAACTGATGTCATAAGACCCAGAGAACCAAAGCCTTGAGCTACAGTGTCGCTCTGCACGTCACCGTCATAGTTCTTACAAGCCCAAACATAGCCACCCTCCCACTTCAAAGCAGCCGCAACCATGTCATCGATAAGACGGTGCTCATATGTCAGTCCTGCAGCTTCAAACTTAGCTTTGTATTCAGCATCAAAAACTTCTTGGAAAGCGTCCTTGAATGCACCATCGTATGCCTTCAAGATGGTGTTCTTAGTTGATAGGTATACCGGGTAGTTACGAGCAAGCCCGTAGTTGAATGAAGCTCTAGCGAAGTCGCGGATAGAGTCCATGTAGTTATACATACCCATCGCTACCCCACCGTGCTCTGGGTAGTCGGCAACAGTCATTGTGGTTGGCTCTGAGCCATCTGCTGGAGCCCAAGTCATTGTTACTCGACCTGCACCTGGCACCTTGAAGTCAGTTGCCTTGTATTGATCACCATGAGCGTGACGACCAATGATGATTGGCTTAGTCCAACCTGGAACCAGTCTTGGCACATTAGAGATAATGATTGGCTCGCGGAAAACAACACCATCCAATATGTTACGGATAGTTCCATTAGGAGACTTCCACATCTTCTTCAAACCAAACTCCACTACACGAGCTTCGTCAGGAGTGATAGTTGCACACTTCACACCAACGCCGTACTTCTTGATGGCATTCGCTGCGTCAATGGTTACCTGGTCATCGGTAGCATCGCGGTGCTCGATTGAAAGGTCATAGTAATCAAGGTCAACATCAAGAAAAGGCAAGATCAAAGAATCTTTGATGTTCTGCCAAATGATGCGAGTCATTTCATCGCCGTCAAGTTCTACGACCTTGCCGACTACCTTGATTTTTTCCATGTTGATTCCCTGTCTTTTTTGTCTTACTACAACCTATAAAGCCTAAACTAGTGAGTCGCGCCAAGCCTTATGCATCTTGGCAAACTTACCTGTGCCGGCAATTAGCACAGCTGGCTTGTCATCTTCGATGATCTGTCCGTGCTCCATGACCACCACTCGGTCAGCAATTGAAACTGTTGATAACCGGTGAGCAATGATGATTGCTGTTCTACCTGCCAGCAGTGTCTGCAGACCCTTCTGAACCATACGCTCGCTTGGGATATCCAATGAGCTAGTGGCCTCATCAAGAATCAAAACAGTAGGGTCTGCGATGAAGGCGCGAGCAAATGAGATCAGTTGGCGCTGACCTGAAGATACTCGCCCGCCACGCTTATTCACATCAGTGTCATAGCCATCAGGCAGACTCAAGATGAACTCATGGGCACCAACAGCCTTAGCTGAGTTTTCGATTTCTTCCCTAGTAGCTTCTGGCTTACCCAGGGCAATATTTTCAGCCACTGTTCCGCTGAACAGGTATGCCTCTTGAGTAACCATGACAACAGCCTTGCGAAGATCATCATCGGTTAGTTCACGAAGATCAACGCCATCTAATTCAACGGTTCCGCTAGTTGGGTCATAGAAACGACCAATTAGTTTGGCCAGAGTTGACTTACCAGCACCGGTGGTTCCAACTAGGGCAATTGTTTGACCTGCTGGAATATCCATGTTGAACTCAGGCAGCACAACCTTGCCGTTTGAGTACGCAAACTGAACTGTGTTGAACTGGATATGTCCCTTGCGTTCTGCAAGTGGAGTTGGGTTCTTCGATTCTGGAACCGAAGGTTCTTCCTCTAGAACACCAGAGATTTTCTCAAGAGCTGAGTTAGCTGACTGGTATGAGTTATAGAACATAGCCAGGTTTTCCATGGGTTCATAGAAGCTACGAGCATACAAAATACAGGAGATCAGAACACCGATACCAAGATCGCCTTCCATCACTCTCAAGCCACCCCAGAGCAATACGAAAGCAACTGTGATGTTACCAATCATGATTAGACCCGGATCGTAAATACCAAAGAGCTGGATAACCTTCGCGTTTACAGCACGGTAGTCCTCAACAAGTCCTTTGTAGGTCTCTTCGTTTCTCTTTTCCTTACGGAAAGCCTTCACTGCGCGGATACCAGTCATCGACTCAACGAAGTGAACAATCAACTTCGCTGAAGCAACACGGGTCTTACGGTAGCTAATTCGAGTGTTCTTCTGGAACCATCTGGTTAGGAAGAACAACGGGATGAAGCTCACCAACATAATCAAGAATGATGTGGCATCCAGTGTTACCAATGCAATTGCGGTAAAGAGCATGAACAAGATTCCCGAGATCATTTCACTGCCACCAGAATCGATAAGTTCCCTAATGGAATCTAGGTCGCTGGTTTGACGAGCAATAACTCGACCCGAAGTGTATGTCTCGTGGAACTCAACAGATAGACGCTGAGTGTGACGGAACAATCTCTTGCGAAGGCCGAACATAATGTCTTGGCTGACTCTTGCTGCAAATCTCAAGAAGTAAGCAATTGTGAATCCAGCCAAAATGGATGTTGTCACATAACCACCAACAGTCCAGTACAGAGGATTAAGGTCTCCTGCTTGAGCTGCCGGTAACGCATCGTCAATAGTCTTAGCAATTAGCCAAGGACCTGAAACTCTAAGCGCTTGGCTAGTAATAACCAGAGCTAGGCTGATAAATAATCTGTTCTTAACAGGTTTGATCATTTCACCAAGAAGCTTGAGGCTACGTTCGCGAACTCGAGCCTGCTCTTCTTTGCTCAGCAAAATCTTTTCTTCGTTTTTAACACCCTGCATGCTCATTAGTTGTTCACCTCAATCATCTTTCCGGCAGCATCAAGGCTGCTGATTACATATCTGTAGTGATCGTTTGAGGCAAGTAGATCGCTGTGTTTACCAAAAGCAGTGATTTTTCCATCTTGCAGCAGTGCCACCTTGTCAGCCAACTGAACTGTTGATGGACGGTGAGCGACAATCAGAGCCGTGGTTGCCTTCAAAACTGTTCTAAGAGCATCTTCAACCATCGCTTCGGTATCAACATCAAGAGCTGAAAGTGGATCATCAAGAACCAACACCGAAGGCTGAGCAGCAACTGCTCTAGCTAGAGCAATACGTTGTCTTTGACCACCTGAAAGAGATAGGCCCTCTTCACCTATCTTGGTATCTAAACCATCGGGCAGATCATAGGCAAATCCTGCTTGAGCAATCTCCAGTGCCTGAGCTAGTTCTGCTTCTGTGCTTTCAGGTCTACCCAGCAACACGTTGTTACGGATGGTGTCACTAAACAGTGTCGAATCTTCAAAAGCCATAGCGATATGTGCTCTAAGTTCTTCACGGGAAAGATCCCTAATGTCTACCCCATCGAGCTTTATTGAACCCCCTGTTACTTCATACAACCTAGTCGCAAGAGCAGTTAGTGAAGTTTTACCAGAACCAGTAATACCAATAAGAGCCACCGATTCACCTGGCTCGATGATGAGATCAACTCCATCAATTAGATCCTTCTGTTCTTTAGGAGCATCTGCATATTTAAAGTGCACATTCTCGAACACTAAGCGACCCTTAGGTTCGGCTATGTTCTTAGGCGTCGCTGGATCAGTAATGTCTACCTTGGTATCAATAACTTCAAAGAATCGCTCCACTGCAGATCTAGCATCAATGGTCATTGACAAAAGGAAACCTAGTGAGTCAATAGGCCAGTGCAACAGTCGGGTTGTCAGGATGAATGAAAGCAAGAGACCAATAGTCATGTTTCCTTCAACAATTTGCCAGACACCTAGAGGCAGATAAATAGCGGTTGCGATAGATGGAATCGTTGAGAAATAGAACCAAAGGTTAGCCTCCATCTTGGCTTTATTTAGTTCTGTGCCTCGAAGTTTCAGAGCATCTTGGGCAAACTTCTCAGTCATGAATGATCCACGACCAAATGACTTGATAACACGGATACCGTGAACGCTTTCCTCAACCGAGGTTGCTAGATCTCCAGCTTGGTCTTGGCTCATGCGAGCAGTGATGTGGTATTCCTTTTCAAATCTGAAACCAAGAACCCATAGCGGTGACATCACAACAAAGAAGACCGATGCAAGCAGCCAGCTATATGAGAACAAAATAGTAAAACCAACCACGATGGTGAAAAGGTTGGCTACCAATAGAACTAGTCCGAAGGATAACCATCTTCTAATCATGCTCAAGTCGCTAGATGCTCTAGAAAGCAATTGCCCGCTAGGCCACTTGTCGTGGAAAGCAACTTCAAGATCTTGTAACTTTGCATAAAGCGATCTTCTAAGTCCGGCTTCAACATGTGTGCCCGGGGTAAGTACCAGCCATCTGCGAAGCAGAACCATCACAGCTTCTAATAGACCCATTCCAAGAACGGCAAATACTGCAAATAGCAAAGTTTCAAATGTGGTGTTGTTCTCCAGAGTGTCAAAAAGACTTCTCAGATAGCCAGGGATTGCCAGAGCAAACATGTGCCCTGAGATAGCGGCAATCGTGCCCAAAACTATCCTCGGTAATGCCTTCTTGGCATACGGGAATATACGGAGCAAAGTCCGGACAATGCCTAATTTCTTCATATCTAAAAAACCTAAATCTCAAAAGTGGGCCTAAACCTGCCTGTTTCGCAGATGCCTTAGCAAAGCCTTTCAGTCTATCTAAAGTTGTAGGCTATACATTGAAATATACCTTTTCAACACCCTCATTCATCCCACAAGGAGCAAATGCATCATGGCCCGCCACGGTAAAGTCTCAGTAATTGGCTCAGGTTTCTACGGAACCACCACAGCCCAGCGTCTAGCTGAATACGACATCTTCGACACAGTCGTAATAACGGACATCCTTGAAGGTAAGCCTGAGGGTGTTGCCCTAGACATCAACCAGTCTCGCTCAATTGAAGGGTTTGAGACCAAGGTTGTTGGTGCCACCACCACCCCAGACGGCGCAGGCTATGAGGCAATCGCGGATAGCGACATCGTCATCATCACAGCCGGCCTTCCTCGTAAGCCAGGCATGAGCCGCATGGATCTACTAGAGGTCAACGCAGGCATCGTCGGAGGGGTAGCCAAGAACATTGCCAAGCACGCCCCGAATTCTGTAATTCTTGTAGTTTCTAACCCACTGGATGAGATGACCGCTCTAGCTCAAAAAGCTTCTGGTTTCCCTAAGGAAAGAGTGATCGGCCAGGCTGGAATTCTAGACACAGCACGTTTTACTAACTTTGTGGCTGAAGCCACTGGCGCTCACATCGGTGATGTAAAAACTCTTACCCTTGGCTCTCATGGTGAGACCATGGTTCCAGTTCCTTCAGTTTCAACTGTGAACGGTAAGTCAATTGTCGAAGTTCTTGGTGCAGACAAAGTAGCTGAGCTAGTTGATAAGACTCGTAACGGTGGAGCAGAGATTGTAGCTCTTCTCAAGACCGGTTCTGCTTACTACGCACCTAGTGCAGCGGTAGCTCGTATGGCTAAAGCCGTACACGAAGACAGTGGAATGGTTTTCCCTGTTTGTGCATGGGTTGATGGCGAATTTGGTATCTCAGGAGTTTACCTGGGTGTTGAAGCAAAACTAGGTAAGGGTGGAATCAAGCAGATTGTTGAAACACCACTAGACGCAGATGAACTAGAAGCACTAAAGGTTGCTGCAGAAGCAGTAAGGGCAAAGCAAGCAGATATCTCTAACCTCTAGTGATAGAAGTGACGCTCACCGGTAAAGAACATGGTGAGCTTAGCTTCCTTAGCTGCTGCAATAACTTCTTCATCTTTAACTGAGCCGCCAGGTTGCACAACTGCCTTCACTCCAGCGTTAATCAAAACCTCTAAGCCATCAGCAAACGGGAAGAACGCATCGCTTGCGGCAACTGATCCCTGCACACGTAAATCTCCCCTAGCTACAGCTAACTTGCAAGAATCAACTCTGTTGACTTGACCCATTCCTATTCCTATTGATGAGCCGTCCTTAGCTAGCAGGATTGCATTTGATTTCACGGCTCGCACCGCTCGCCAGGCAAAGGTTAGGTCTGCCATAGTTTTCTCATCTGGCTTAGCTCCACAAACTAACTTCCAATTGGTGGTTGAGAAGTTTAGGAAACTATCTGCCTCTTGAACTAACAAGCCACCAGATATTTGTCTTAGTTCATGTGTTTCACGACTGTAGTTCTTAGGAAGCTCTAGAATTCTTAGATTCTTCTTGCGATCAATCAGTAAGCGAAGTGCCTCTAGTTCATAGCCTGGGGCGATAAGCACCTCGGTGAAAACATCAACTAGGTTCAATGCCATACCCATGGTTACGGTTCTATTGGCAGCAACCACGCCACCGTATGCACTAACAGGATCGCAAAGGAAAGCAGCGGAGTGTGCTGCAGCTATCGGATCTTCAGCACCAATGGGTGCTATCGCAATCCCACAAGGGTTAGCGTGCTTGATGATTGCCACAGCTGGTTCATCAAAGTCGTAGGCAGTTCTAACAGCGGCATCGGCATCAACATAGTTGTTATAAGACATCTCTTTGCCGTTATGCAGTTTAGCTTGAGCAATTCCTGAAACAGCTAGAGGGCTACTGTTTCTATAAATAGCTGCTGCCTGATGTGAGTTCTCGCCGTAGCGAAGAACACTAAGCAAATCTGCCTCGAGTTCAACTACCTGAGGGAAGCCAGGGTTCTTTAGAACGGTTTCATTGCTTTGTTTAGGCAAAGCATCAGCCTCAACCTCAGCTGCAAACCAACTGGCAACAGCGGTGTCATACCTTGAGGTGTGCGCAAAAGCAAAAGCTGCTAGTTCTCTTCTTTGAGCAAGGAGTGTGCCACCTAATTCAAGGCTTGCAATGATTTCAAAGTATTTACTTGGGTCAACAACAATGGCAACATTCGCATAGTTCTTAGCTGCTGCTCTAACCATCGCAGGCCCACCGATATCAATTTGGTCAACAACCGCATCGCCTTTAGCTCCTGAGGCAACGGTAGAAACAAAAGGATATAGATTTACCACCACAAGTTCGAAAGGTTCAATCTCTAGTTCACGCAGTTGCTCCTCGTGATTGACAAGTCGCAGATCTGCTAATAGACCACCGTGAATCTTGGGATGTAGCGTCTTTACTCGGCCATCCAACGCCTCAGTAAATCCAGTAACCTCGGCAACTTCAGTGACTTCAAGTCCAGCAGATCTGATGGTGCTAGCCGTTGACCCCGTTGAAACAAGTGCTACACCTGCCTTAGATAAAGCAGTCGCCAATTCAACTAAGCCAGTCTTATCGCTTACAGAGAGTAGGGCACGTTTGATGACAACCCGATCGCGGTGACGGTAGTCCGCTGGGGTGTATTCGTTCTGTGCTGACAAGGAAAGTCCCTAACTCTATGGTCTTGCTGCTGGAAGTTGCTTGTATGCAATCTGTTCGATTGTGTTGGCAAGTAGAACGTGCTCTACTTGTTTGATTCTTTCATGAAGACTGCGCTCTGTGTCGCCTGTTTCAATAGCCACTTCACTTTGCACAATAATCTCACCGGTATCAACGCCTTCGTCCACGAAGTGGATGCTCACTCCGGTTTTGCTAGCTCCACTAGCCAAGGCATCTCTAACTGCGTGAGCACCCTTGAACTCAGGTAGCAGGCTTGGGTGGATATTGATTAGTTTGCCCTTGAGGGCTGAGACAAAGTTAGCTGGAAGAATCTTCATGAACCCAGCAAGCACAACAAGATCTGGTTGGTGATGCTGAACGTTAGCTAGCAGTGTCCTTGCCCAGTCTTCTCTAGAACCAAACTGTGCGGGATTCACCACGAAGGTATCTACCTCATAAAGTTCGGCATGCTCCAAACCAGGAGCATCCCAGTCAGCACCAACGGCAACAATCTTGGCTGGATACAGTGGGTTTTCACTTTTCTGCAGCAAGGATAAAAGGTTTGATCCGCTGCCTGAGATTAGTACGACGACCGATATCATTTGACCACTTTACCGTTCGCGTTTTTCCTGATTAGTTCAATATCCGCATCATCAGGTCGAGCACTAAAGAACGCGGCCAAGACAGCAGCTATGCTCACTTCCACAAAGGTGACACCCGCAACTATCCAAGGGTTAGTGCCAATCAAGCTCATTCGACCGGGTCCAATTGATCCACTTGCAAAATCAGCAAGAATCCACATTTCAACTGCTGCAACAAAGCCAATAGCCAGCCCAAGAGAAATAGCCGCTGAGGTGGTGGATGCGTAATTGAATCTAAGTTCGGCAGTGTGTGATTTGACCAGCAGGGTTGCAAAGAAGGCTGCCAACAGTGGCACAAGAATAAACAACACCCCAAAACTACTGCTAGAAACAGGAAGAGCAGCCAGCATAGGGATAGCCGGCAATGGCCCAAGTTCAGTTACCAGTGGACTAACCTGTGAGCCATTGCCAACAGCAAAGCCGACACCGGTCAACCAGGAATTACCAAAGGAAATCAGGTTAGGCATCAAAGAGAGTTGCCCAGCACTAACGGTTAGAGTGCCAAGAAAAGTTAGTTGTAGCGATTGATATAGTTTCACAATCTCTATCCAGTTGAGAGTCAACATCAGTGAGATCATGATGGCACTAACAGCACTCATCGCCGCCACCACTGCGGTACCGGCACGAAGTGCTGGACCAATTAAAGGCTTTAGAGCCCAAGGCAATCTATCGGCAAGGTCAATAAAGAACTTTCTAAAACGCTCTCGAAGATTACTAGGCTCTGAGTCTTCAAAAAGGATTGGGTTGCCAATCACCGATCCCATTACTAGTAAGGCAACAAATAGCGCGGTTGGGATAAAGACACCTTGCCATTGAATTACATATATACTTTTGCTCACGCTTGTGCTGGTTAAAAACACCGCTATAAACAAGTAAGCAACGATAGCTCCAATCCAGCTAAACCCTAGAAACTTTTCTCCGCTGAGTTTCCTACCTGATCGGTAAATCGCCCAACAAATAAGTATTGAAAAACCTAAAGGAATCAGATCGAAGATATATGCCGGCACCTCGAGTGAACCAAGCTTGCTTGCTTTGAAGTGAATTGGAACACCGTGGGCACTTAGCCAGGTGCGTGAAGTATCTTGCAGGACTG
>Ga0304730_1001378_pt1 | contig 18531 bp, 23 predicted proteins | sample M_130628_MF_Meta_FD_190474 | JGI IMG/M metagenome (GOLD analysis project Ga0304730, IMG submission 190474) | Freshwater microbial communities from Lake Montjoie, Canada to study carbon cycling - M_130628_MF_MetaG (v2) (version 2) | ecosystem: Environmental > Aquatic > Freshwater > Lake | place...
TCTGTTAGAGCTACCCTGGACAAAACTCTCAAAGGTATACCTAGGGTTTAGCCTGGAAGATCCATCGGCTGGAGTTGAGCTATCTGAAGATGTGTAGACAGGAACCATAGCTGGTTCGTCTTCAAATTCGATGTCAACAGGTTGGTTCGAGGTGAAAGCAACCGGCATATCAGGGTTGACAACAATTCCTATGTTTGAGGGAGTCTCGCCCAATCCAACTAGATTCAATGTATCTAGGAGAGGCTGCTTGATCCTTTGCTCGATGATTCCGCGAGTCATTTCGTTGGCCACTTGCAAATACAAAGTTTCGCCAACAATTCCTTGCACTGAAATTAGGTTTACGAATCCTAGAAGCTGCTTTGTAATGCGATCATCTTCCTTTAGCCTGGAGACGACGTCTTGCCACTGTTCAGTGGTAAGTTCGGTCAGCTCGGCCATCTTTGTCTTTCAAAAGGTCAATGTTTACAAGGTCTATAGGAAGTTTTCCACCATTTATCCACACATATTAACACCTGTGGAAAACCTGTGGATAACTACAAGTCAGAAGCATATCTGCCCTGTGGAAAACTATCTCTTAGTATTCAACTCCTTAACAGGATGAAATTGCAAATCGAGAATGACTATTCTGGATATTTTTTCCAAAATGTTATGAAATCCAACTATTTTTCAACCCGAAAGAAAGTCTAAAAATCTAAAAATAATTAGATAAAAACTTGACCAGCAAGCCTTTTGTGGCGTAAGTTTAACAGGTTGCTCTGCTTTGGGTTCGCTGAGCTTCAATCACAGATCAACTTTTGACGTGGACCCACCAAATGTTTTGGAGTAACACCTAATGAGCAAGCGCACCTTCCAACCTAATACTCGTCGTCGCGCAAAGACCCACGGCTTCCGTCTACGTATGAAGACTCGTGCTGGTCGCGCCATCCTTGCAGCTCGTCGCCGCAAGGGTCGCACCGAACTGTCTGCGTAGTAACTTTTGCTGGCTCGAGAGAACCGGCTCAAATCAGCCGAAGATTTTCGGACCACTATGCGAACCGGTAGAAAAGCCGTCGGAGTAAGCATGGTTCTTTATCTCAAACAAAACGATGTTGATTCAGCTGCACGCTTTGGATTTGTAGTGTCAAAGTCAGTTGGCTCAGCCGTTCAAAGAAACCTGGTCAAACGCAGATTGAGATCTGCTATCAGGGAAAGACTCCCAAAATTTGTGAAAGGGCAAGACGTGGTTATTCGAGCATTGCCTTCTTCAAACGAGATTTCTTGGCAGGCTCTGGGCGAAGACCTTGATAGCTGTCTAAACCATCTGACGAAGTAATTCTGTTAATAAGGTAAACAAATGAAGACCTGCGCATTGAACATCTGGCTCTTGCCAAGGAATGCGTTCATTAGTTTTATCTTGGTTTGGAGAAAAATTATCTCCCCTCTTTATGGAGATGTTTGCCGTTTCTACCCATCATGCTCCGCTTACGGTTTAGGCTCTATACAGCAGCAAGGATTTGTCAAAGGATCAGTGTTGACCCTCTGGAGGATCTTGCGCTGCAACCCATTTGCTAAGGGTGGCGTTGACGAGGTTAGGCCCGGTCCAAAGTGGCTGAGCTTGACCAAACAAGGATTTGTATTTGCCCAGTCCCCGACTGTGGCTGTAGAAAAGGATAAATAAATGGATATTTTCGCAATCATACTTTGGCCTTTCAAATGGGTAATCGAAGCTATTCTGGTGACCTTCCACAGCGTACTTACTACCCTTGGAATGCCGGAGGACTCAGGAGCTGTCTGGGTTGCCTCCATCGTAGGTTTGGTTCTAGTTGTTAGAGCTGCCCTTATTCCCCTGTTTGTTAAGCAGATCAAATCTCAGAGGTCTATGTACGTTTTGCAGCCAGATCTTCAGAAGATTCAGAAGAAGTACAAGGGAAAGTCAGACCGCGATTCTCGAGAGAAGATGGCCAAAGAGCAGATGGAGTTATACAAGAAGCATGGCTCTAGCCCGTTCGCTTCATGTCTTCCACTGCTAGCCCAGATGCCTGTTTTCTTCTCTCTTTTCACCACTCTGCAAGAGGCCCAGAACAAGAAACCAGGTGTAGGACTTCTTACCGTAGAGCTGTCCGAATCATTTGCCAGGTCAAAGTTCCTTGGCGCTAGCCTCTCAGAGACCTTCATCACAGCCACAAGTCTTTCTGTCCAAATCATCGCTGCAGTCATGATTGTGCTAATGACTGCTTCACAGTTCATTACCCAGAAGCAGATTATGGCTAAGAACCAGAACCCAGATGTCCAGAATTCACAGTTCGCACAGACACAAAAAATCATGTTGTACGCGTTCCCTGTCATCTTCCTTATCTCAGGTATTTCATTCCCTCTAGGTGTATTGATCTACTGGTTGGTATCTAACTTCTGGACTATGGGACAGCAGTTCGTGGTCATCAAGCGCATGCCAACCCCAGGATCAATCGCCCACAATGAGCGTCAAGCACGCCTATTGAAGAAGGGCAAAATCACCGCAGATGCTCCAGCCGAAGAGATTGAAGCCCCTCAACCAGCCCAGCGCGTTCAGCCAGTTTCGAAGGCCAGAGCCAAAAAGAAGCCTAAAGGCAAGAAATAGGACAAATGTCAGATCAGATTGAAACCCCAGAAAACCCAGAAGAAGAGACCGAAACAGGGGCCACTAAAACCTCTATTAAGGACCTCGAAGAAGAGGGTGAAGTAGCTGCAGATTACCTCGAAGAACTGTTGGATATCTTTGACCTTGATGGAGACATCAACATTGATGTGCGCCAGGGAAGAGCTTATTTAGAAGTAACCGCAGACGAAGAGAGTAACCTCAGACTTGTATCTCACCCAGACACCGTGGAAGCACTTCAGGAGCTAACCCGCATTGCAGTGCAGACCAAAACCCAGTCTTTCAGCCGCCTAATCATAGACATTGCCGGCTCTAGACAGGTTCGCCTAGACGCTCTCACCAAGGTAGTAAACAAGGTTATCGACAAGGTGAAGGACACCAACACCTCGGTAGCCATGAAGCCAATGAGCTCTTATGAGCGCAAGATCGCCCACGACCTAATTGCTGAAGCTGGCCTTATTTCTCAATCTGAGGGAGAAGGCAAGGAACGCCACATTGTGGCTAAACCAACCGAATAGTTTCACGTGAAACATTTAGCCAGGACAGATGTCCTGGCTTTTTGGTTAGCCATGATTGGATAGTTCTATGACTGAGAACAGTGAACTGGAGAGCTTCTTACCCGAAGCCGAACCTGCAGAAGCCCTGGCTGTATTCGGCCAGCACCTAGATCAGGCTAGAAAATTTTTCGACCTTTTGGTCCGCGATGGTGATCTGCTCGGGCTCATCGGGCCAAGGGAACTTCCGAAGTTATGGTCTAGGCATATCTTGAATTCGGCCGTTGTAGCTGAATTAGTTGAGGCTGGGCAGCTGGTTGCAGACGTGGGATCAGGAGCTGGATTTCCCGGCATACCGATGGCAATTTTGAAACCTGACAGTCAATTTGTTTTGATTGAACCAATGGAACGCAGAGCCAATTGGCTTGCTGAGGTAGTCGTACCAGGGCTTGGTTTGAATAACGTTCAAGTCTTGAGAGGCAGAGCCGAAGAAGCTCCACTCAGGAATTATGACGTCGTAACAGCCAGAGCAGTCTCAGCGTTGCCGAAACTCCTCAGAATGCTAGTTCCCTTGGCGGTACCCGGTGGCCAGATTTTGGCACTAAAAGGATCCAAGGCACAGGATGAAATAGACGAGTCAAAGCCCTTGGTGAAAAAGCTAAAGCTAGACGGCTTTGAAATTGTCACAGTTGGAGAAAATCTTCTCTCTGACCCAACCACGGTTGTCCGAGTTAGGCTACTCTAAGTATCTGGACATGGAGAAGTTTTGACCCAAATGAGCGAATTCCGAGACGAATTAAACCCAATTGCTGAGGCAACTGCAGTAACCAAACCGACTGTTGTCAGCGGCCTCGGATACCCTAATGGGCGAGATGAAACCAGCCCATCCCCTACAGGTTGGCAAGCTCAAACAACTGATACAACCATTATTGAGAAGCAGGTTTCACGTGAAACATCCCGATGAATTTGGACTAGCTGGTGGGTTCAAGGACGCTCCCCTAGCCCAAGAAATCAGCGACAACACAAGAAGAATGTCGGCCGTCAGGAACGCCGTTCTTCCTAAACCTGAAACTACTCGAATCATCACGGTATCCAACCAAAAAGGTGGTGTGGGCAAGACAACCACAGCTGTAAACCTCGCTGTAGCCCTAGCCGACAAGGGCCTTGAGGTACTAGTAATTGATCTAGACCCACAGGGCAATGCTTCAACAGCCCTAGGTATTGAGCACCGAATAGGCGTGAAATCCATCTACGAAGTGATTACCCAGAACATGTTGCTGGCCGAAGTCGTGCAGATTAGCCCGGAATCTCCACGCGTGAGATGTGTCCCAGCCACCATTGATTTAGCAACAGCTGAACTCGAATTGGTCTCTCTTTTGGCTCGCGAACACAGACTAAAAAATGCCCTTGCAGCATACATTTCTACCGCCCAGGTTCGCCCAGACTACGTGTTCATCGACTGCCCACCGAGCCTGGGATTACTTACAGTGAACGCATTTACAGCTGCCACAGAGGTGCTGATCCCGATCCAATGTGAGTACTACGCACTGGAAGGCCTCAGCCAACTAAAGCGAAGCATTGACATGATTAGGGGGGCTCTAAACCCTACCCTTTCGCTTTCAACAATCCTTCTAACAATGTACGATTCCAGAACGAAATTGAATCAGGCCGTGGTTGATGATGTTAGAAACCACTTCCCGACCCAAACTCTACAAACACTCATTCCCCGTCAAATTGGCGTCGCCGAAGCCCCGAGCTACGGCCAAACAGTCATAAATTATGACCGAAGCTCCAATGGAGCGATTTCTTATATGGAAGCAGCAATTGAAATAGCAACTAGAGGAGTGGCGCATGGCTGAGAAAAAAGGTGGATTAGGTAGGGGAATTGGAGCTCTAATTCCCGAGGTCATCTCTACTCAGGGTCGCATGGAGCGCCCAGCAGACGGCAACCCAATCAGCGTATTCTTTGGGGGATCCAGCAATGCTCCGGTAGACCTGCTTCCGGTACCAGGTGCATCTTTCGGCTTCTTGAACATCGATGACATCACTCCGAACGCTAAGCAGCCTAGAACTAATTTTGATCCCGATGACTTTGCCGAATTAGTTGGAAGCATTCGAGAATTTGGCGTCCTTCAACCAATCTCAGTTCGTTCACTTGGTAAACAAAACGGCGTAGACAAGTATGAGTTGATCATGGGTGAACGTCGCCTCAGAGCCTCTAAGGCTGCCGGGTTGACACAAATACCAGCTGTTATTCGTGAAACGGGCGACGAGAACATGCTCAGGGACGCCCTGTTGGAAAACCTTCACAGAAGTGATTTGAACGCCATCGAAGAAGCAAGTGCATATCAGCAACTTTTAGAGGAATACGGGTGCACACAGGATCAATTGGCTGAGAAACTCTCTCGCTCACGACCACAAATCACGAACACCATCAGACTTCTGAGGCTTCCGCCTGCGATTCAGTCAAAAGTTGCCGCTGGTGTTTTGAGCGCTGGTCACGCCAGAGCTATTTTGGCGCTTGAGAGCCAAGAGCGCATGACTGAATTAGCAGATAAGGTCATCAATTTAGGGCTCTCTGTTAGGGCAACCGAAGAATTAGTCAAGAAGCCAGGCAAGCAAGGCAAAGTAAAGGCCGGAACCAAGCAAGCAGCCCTCAAAACATTAGCTGAATCACTTGGCAACAGCTTGAATACCTCTGTGCGAATCAAATTGGGTCTTCGAAAGGGAACCATCGAGATTGATTTTGCGAGCGTGGAGGATATGAAGAGGATTCTTAAGGAACTTGGTCAAGAAACTAAGTTTTAGGCTCTAGATCACTCAAAAGTTATCCACATAGCAAATTAATGGCTTATCCACAGACTTATGCACAGGCTTATCCACAATTGAGCCTGTTAAACCTGTGGATAACTTTTCAAACTAAGAAGCTAATTCTGCTCTTATGGTTTTTGCCAAGCGCTCAACACCAACTCTGATGTTTTCTGGCGTTGGATATGAGTAGGAAATGCGCAAAAACTCTTGCCCTGTTCCATTTCCGTAAAACGCGGTGCCAGGAGTGTAAGCAACCAAGTTCTCAACTGCTCTCGGCAACATCTTCTTTGAATTGATTCCTTCAGGCAGATCAACCCAAAGGTAAAAACCTCCACCAGGACGGGTTGTGGTGAGTTCCGGTAAGAATTCATTCATGGCCGCAAGCGCAGCATCTCTGCGAACCTGGTATTCACCCCTGAATACTCCAATCTGAGCTTTCCAGTCGTTTGTGCTCAAGTACTCGCTAATCATGAGTTGGCTAAATGCACTTGGACAGAGAACCGCAGACTCATTAGCTAGAACTAACTTCTCCTTAATTGAAGGAGGAGCTAAGACATAGCCCACTCGGAAACCAGGAACAAGGATTTTTGAAAATGACCCTAGATAGATGACGCCTTCCTCATCCATCGAACGCAAAGCATCAGGTGCTTTCTCTTCAAAATAGAGGAGCCCGTATACATTGTCTTCTAAGACAAGAATGCGATTCGCTCGACAGATTTCGAGAATCTTTGCTCGACGTTCTGCAGCTAATGTCACACCACTCGGGTTTGCAAAGTTTGGTACCAGATACAAAAACTTAATATTTTTACCAGCAGCTTGAACTCGTTTGATTGTCTCTGAAAGTGCGTCGGGGGAGATGCCTTGATCGTCTGTGTATACGTGCTCTATGTGTGCCTGTCGTGCTCGGAATACGCCTAGAGCCCCGACGTAACTTGGCCCCTCCGCTAATACAACATCCCCTGGATCTAGAAACAGTGAAGACACTAGATCTAAACCATGCTGGGATCCTGTGGTGATCACGATGTTATCGATGTCGCTATTGATTCCTTCGAGAGCCATAATTTCTTGAATGTGCTCACGCAATTTAGGGTCGCCTTGACCACCTGAATATTGGAGGGCAACAGCTGACCTATTACTCATAAGCGATTCAAAGGTTTCAATCATTCGCTCTTTAGGTAGCGCCGGCACGTATGGCATGCCACCAGCCAGAGATACGACCTCTGGTCTGGATACAACGGCGAATAGAGCTCTAACCTCGGATGCAGATAACCCGTTAGCTCGGGAAGCGTACCTGTCGGACCATAAATCGTTAACCATTAGTGCCTTCTTTGTTCAGCGTGAAACATAAATAAAGTTAAAAGAAAAACGGCTAAGGAGCGGTAGGCCCCGTAGCCGTTTAACTTAAACCAAACTTAGTTTATAAATGCTCTCAAGTCTGCCAATAGCGCTGGCTTTGGTTTTGCACCAATGATTGACTTGACCACTTCACCATCCTGGAATACCTGCATTGCAGGAATTGAGGTGATTCCGTACTGCTGAGCCAATGCTGGCTCTTCGTCAACGTTGACCTTTACGATAGTGATCTTGTCGGCGTGCTCGCCTGCAATCTCATCAAGAATTGGTGAAACCATGCGGCATGGTCCACACCATTCAGCCCAAAAATCAACTAGCACTGGCTTTGAAGATGAAAGCACATCTGCTTGAAAAGTTGCGGTGGTTACGTTTTTTGCTGCCATGATTAGCTCCTTATTTGTTAAGACTATTTTAGGTTACTTAGGAAGTGTTCTGCGTCTAACGCAGCTACACATCCTGAACCTGCAGCAGTGATTGCCTGTCTGTAGGTTGGATCGATCACATCTCCGGCTGCAAAAACTCCAGGCAAACTTGTCTTTGATGAACGGCCATCAACTTGAATGAATTTCTCTGCAGTTAGGGTCAATTGATTCTCCACCAACCAAACGCGAGGATCATTACCAATAGCGATGAATAGACCATCTAGGTCAAGAGTGTTTGTTGAGCCATCGACCAAGTTAGTTGTCTTTATTCCAGTTAGTTTTCCTTCACCCAAAAGTTCGCTAACTTCTGTGTTCCAAATAACTTCAATCTTAGGATTATTCAATGCTCGCTCTTGCATAATCTTTGAAGCTTTGAATGTGTCTCTGCGGTGAATTAGATATACCTTGCTGGCAAATCTAGTTAGGAATGTAGCTTCTTCCATGGCAGAGTCGCCACCTCCGATTACGGCAATTGTTTTCTCTCTGAAAAAGAAACCATCGCAGGTGGCACACCAAGAAATTCCATAGCCACTGAGTTCTTTTTCACGAGGCAAGCCAAGCTCTCTATAGGCAGCGCCGGTAGCCAAGATCACCGTCTTCGCCTCATAGGTTTTGCCGCCACCGGTTTTAACAATCTTCACAGGCCCAGCTAAATCGACTTCAATAACATCATCTAGCAGGACTTCGGTACCAAAGCGTTCTGCCTGAGCTCGGAACGCATCCATAAGCTCAGGTCCTTGCAAACCGGTAGGGAAGCCAGGGTAGTTTTCAACCTCAGTGGTCTTCATTAGTTCACCACCTGCTTCAACCGAGGAAGCAATCAATAATGGGTTCAGCCCAGCGCGTCCGGTATAGATTCCCGCGGTATATCCAGCAGGGCCAGATCCGATAATGATTACTTCATGCAAGGTGTGCTCCAGATTTTTGTAGAGATGACGTGGCTAGGGACAGTTTATCTTTGGAAATTTATCGGCGTATTAGGCGCAGTATTGGGTTCAGAAGCGTGTTAACTTCTTGCACTTTAAACAGCTTCAGAAGAGCGATGTAGATAACTCCAATCACCGATCCCACTATGCCGCATGTGGTTACAGCGGCAATAACGTTGAGCACAGGGAAGGCTCCAGGCCTAGCCCCACCCATTGCCTGCAGGAGTGCAAAACCTATCGACCCGGCAACTAGCCCAGCCAAAGCGAATTTTCCTGTTGCGAAGGTGAGCTGGTTGTGACCTAGGGACCCGAACTCCCTTTTGAATAGAACGAAGGCCAGAAGTGATTGCACCATGATGCTTCCACTGGTTACTAAAGAAAGGGCAACAACGATCCAAACATTTGGCACCAATAGACCAACAGCTATAGAACCGGCCGCATTCACAAGCACTTGAACAACAGTGAATAGGAATGGAGTCTTTGTGTCTTCGAGGGAATAAAAAGCTCTTTGGATCATGAATACGTAACTGAATGGCAAAAGACCCACGACCATAGCAATCACAACATTGCCAAGTGCGATGGCGCTAGGAATTTCTCCAACAAAAATTCGAGAGATTGGATAGGCCAAAACAATGAGAGCGGTTGCAGCTAAGACGCTTATCATCGCGATAGTTCTGAGCCCGTCCACTAGATCGCTTTTGAGTTCGTCGAACTTTTTCTCCATCGCATGGATAGACATTCGAGTGAAGTAAGCAGTAGCAATCGAAACAGTTGCAACAGAGTGGGGGAGCATGAATATCAACCAGGCGATGCTCATCGCTGCAACCGATGCAATTGCAATAGAGCTACCGCTCATAGCACGACCATCAATGGAACTAGATGCCACAGCTGTTTGAATAATTCCACCTAGTTGAGTAACCAAGAGCATTCCCAAAGTCCAGGATGCGGTTCGCATAGCTGGACCGAGTCCAACTCCTCGCCAAGAGAAATTAAGCGCAAAACTCAGGCCCATCTTTTTCCAGAACACTAGAAGGATCAATGCCTGAGCGGCAACACCTATTGTTGCTGACCCAGCTAACCAAGCGATTTGCGATTGTGTCCAATCAGCAACAGACTGCTTACCGGTTGGGTCTAAGCCAAACTGCCAGATGAATGCAGACATACCAACTATTGCGACGATGTTGTTTAGAACAGGTGCCCACATGTAAGGACCAAATTTGCTCTTAGCGTTAAGAACTTCACCAAGGAGGGTATAGACACCATAGAAGAACAGTTGCGGCAAACACCAATAAGCAAAGGCAGTAGCTAGGGCAAGTTGATCTGCGCTCCAACCATTTGTGTATAGCGAAACTAAAAGAGGAGCACTTAGGGTGGTCACAACCGTGATTGAACCGAAGATAACTATCGCAAGAGTCAGCAACCTATCGATGTATGCCTTACCACCATCGAGGTGCAAACGAGCCTTTACTATTTGCGGTACCAGAACAGCGTTTAGAACACCACCGGCGATGATGGCATACACGTTGTTGGGTAATTGGTTGGCAACTCCAAAAGCATCAGCTGCGTTGGTAGTAACACCAATAGTTGCTGCTAAAAGAATTGCTCGGATGATTCCTAGAATTCTTGAAAAGATAGTTCCACTGGCCATGATCAGTGACGAACGTAAGATACTCATTTTGTCTCCCCGACTTTAGCTCGACGAGACATTCTTATAACTCCCAAAACCATTAGCAAAACTATTAGAGAACCAAATGCCACGATGATCATTACTTCGATATCTGGATTGACTGTGAGTTTCATGGCCACGTTCTGCCCTACTCGGATGTCAGTAAACGTTGTTACCCAAACATCTAATTCATATTCGCCACCAGACAGAAAACTGATTGGAATAAGTGCATCTTTTCTGGAGTTAGCTGGAATTGTCAGTGAAACAAAATCTGCAACTGTAACAGCTGGGTCCGGCGCACTTGCGTGAACCCTCATCTTTACTTGACGGTCGTAGTTATTTTGAATTGAAACAGGAACCTTAGATTCACGAGAAACAATGTTGATATTTGATCCGGTAACAACAAAGACCTGTGCCGGTGGTAGAGCAGCCTGAACAGGTGTGGCTAAGCCAAAACAAACTAAAGTGACTGCAACTAGAGCTTTTAGAAACTTACTCATTGGTTTTGAATCCACTCTTGAACAATTAGAGCTAAACGTCTTTCATTCTCATGAGCTAGTTCTGCATTTAAGAGGTCGATGTTCACCCAGCGAATATCAACTGCTTCTTGGTCAGGATCATTTTCGATAGTTAGGGTGCCACCGGTTTGCTTCATTAGGAAGTGGTGGACCGTTTTACTGATGATTGAGGTTGGCGTTGAGAACTCGTAGTGAATCGAACCAAGCGATTCAATGATTGTTGCCTCAAGACCCGTCTCTTCAGCAATCTCTCTGATAGCTGCTTGCTCTTTGGTTTCATCACCCTCGAGATGACCTTTAGGCACGCACCAGTCAATGCGGCCACCACGATTGCGACGGCCGATCACAGCGATGCGGGGAGACCCATCAGCAGCTAGAACAAAGCCCCCGGCTGAAGTCTCCTCGACACGAGGTTTCGGTCGAGAGTTCATTGCTTTAGCCTAATGCGAGCAAATTGTTGGGCATACTTAATTCAATGCGAACAGTGGCCGAGGCGTTAACGAATTTACAGCGGATATCAGAGACTCCGCTACTTACCAAACTCGGGACACTATTTACTGAGGCTGGATACGAGCTAGCTCTGGTAGGTGGGCCGGTCAGAGACGCTTTTCTAGGCAGAGTTACTAACGACCTAGATTTCACCACTTCAGCTAACCCAGATCAGATTCTTGAAGTACTCAAGGGCCATGTTGATGCCCAATGGGATGTCGGTAGAGAATTCGGCACAATAGGTGCTCGCATAGGTGATGACACAGTTGAGATAACTACTTATCGCGCAGATGCATATGACTCTGAATCGAGAAAGCCTGTAGTTGCTTTTGGTAAAAGCCTTGAAGATGACCTTTTTAGACGAGACTTCACGGTCAACTCAATGGCGCTTAGATTGCCTGAAGGTGTATTTGTTGATCCATTTAATGGTCTAACTGACCTAATAGATGGAGTTATTCGCACACCTGGTAAACCTGAAGACAGCTTCTCTGATGATCCACTTCGAATCATGCGAGCAGCAAGATTTGCATCGCAACTAGGTTTCATGGTTCACGAGGACACCTTTAGAGCTATGAAGGCTATGGCTGATCGCATTGAGATTGTCTCAGCCGAAAGAATTCAGGTTGAGATCTCGAAACTCATCTTAGGCGCTAACCCTAGAGAAGGTTTAGAAGTTTTAGTTGACTCAGGCATAGCCGCAATAGTCTTTCCTGAACTTCCATCCCTCAAGCTTGAAATTGATGAGCATCACCACCATAAAGATGTCTATGAGCACACCCTCACTGTCTTAGAACAAGCGATAACTTATGAGGCTGAGTACAACTTAGAAAACGATTTGATTCTTCGTCTGGCAGCGCTTATGCACGACATCGGTAAGCCTTTAACTAGAAAATTAGAAACTGGCGGAGGAGTTACCTTCCATCACCACGATGTGGTTGGTTCGAAACTGGCAACCAAGAGATTAAGAGCTCTGAGGTATGACAATGACACCATCAAAGCTGTTTCACGACTGGTCGAATTACACCTGAGATTCTTTGGCTATAGCGACCAGGCCTGGGGAGACTCAGCAATTAGAAGATATGTAAGAGATGCAGACGATCAACTTAGCCGCCTCCATGTTCTAACCAGGGCTGATGTGACCACCAGAAACCAGCGCAAAGCAGAGCGCCTATCTCACGCTTACGACGATCTGGAACAAAGAATCGTTGTCCTATCGGAGCAGGAGCAGCTCAACGCTATTAGACCTGACCTATCGGGTGAGCAGATCATGGAAATACTTGATCTGAAGCCAAGTCCTGAGGTGGGTCTGGCATATAGGTTCATGCTGGAACTTCGTCTAGATGAAGGACCTCTTGAATATGAAGAGGCAAAGATTCGCTTGCTTGCTTGGTGGGAATCAAGGTAGAGTAGTGAAGTTGCCCTGATAAGACCCTGTGCTTATCTGTTGGGCAGCAACTGCATATACCCTCCTGTCACGGAAACGCCGTGGCCGTTCTAGTCCAAAGGAGGTGGGTTAGTCATGCATAAATACGAAGTCATGGTCATTCTAGACTCAGACATCGAAGAGCGTACCGTCGGTACAAGCCTTGACAAATTCCTCAACGTAATTCGCAACGGTGGAGGCACCGTTGACAGCGTTGACATTTGGGGCCGTCGTCGTTTCGCTTACGAAATCAACAAGAAAACTGAAGGTATCTACGCAGTTCTGTACTTGAACTGTATGCCTGCTGAAGTTTTGGAGTTGGACCGTCAACTATCACTTTCAGAAGCAGTAGTTCGCACCAAGGTTTTGCGTGCAGAAGATGCTGTATTCAGAATTAACCCAGTAGTAGTCCCAGAGGTAAAAGCTAGCGAAGATAAGCCAGCTCGTGCCAAGAAGGCTGTTGCTGCGAAGTCAGCTGAGTAGTCCTCATGGCTGGTGAACTTACTATCACTGTCGTTGGCAACCTAGCCAACGATCCAGAGATTCGTCATGTTGCAGGCGGAATCGCTGTTGTTAATCTAAACGTGGCTTCAACTCCTCGTACATACAACAGAGAAACCAACACCTGGGTAGATGGCGACACCGTTTGGGTGAAGTGCACCGCTTGGCGTGAGCTAGCTGAAAACATTGGCCAGTCACTTACCAAAGGAACTCGCTTAATCGTCACAGGCAGACTAAAGCCAGCAACTGCTTACCAAGCAGCTAGCGGTGAAGCTCGTGCCTCAATCGAACTCGACATTGATGAAGTTGGTCCATCACTGAAGTACGCAACAGCATCTGTAACCAGACGCTCACGCGAAGGTCAGGCACCAATTGACGCAAATCCATGGAACAACGCACCGCAGGCAACCCCAGCAGCACCAGCTGCTGCGTCATCAGCCGCTGATGCGTGGTCTAACCCAGGTGTCTCAGACGGTGGCTTTGCCGCTGGCGACAGCACCCCTTTCTAAGAATTCATAGGAGAAAATAATGGCAGCAAAAGTAAACAGCGACAGAGTCAAAAAGGGCAGTCGCAACGCAAAGAACCTAAAGCTTGCACCAGCCAAGCCAATCAAGGTCGGAGTTATTGACTACAAGGACATCGCAACCCTTCGTAAGTTCGTATCAGACCGCGGCAAGATCCGTTCACGTCGCATCACCGGTGTTTCAGTTCAGGAACAGCGTCTAATCGCCAAAGCCGTAAAGAACGCACGCGAGGTAGCACTTATGCCTTACGCAGGCGCAGGCCGCTAGGAGGAAATCACATGTCTAAAATCATTTTGACTAACGAAGTATCAGGCCTAGGTTCAGCAGGCGATGTTGTAGAGGTAAAGAATGGTTACGCACGTAACTACCTACTACCTCGTGGCTTTGCAGTTATGTGGAGCAAGGGTGGCGAGAAGCAGGTTGCACAGATCAAAGCTGGTCGTGAAGCCCGTGCACTTGCAACAGTTGAGGAAGCTCAGGCTTTCAAGGACGCTCTTCAGGGCACAACAATCAGACTGGCTGTAAAGGCTGGAGTTGGTGGCCGTCTATTCGGTGCCGTCAAGACTGGCGATGTTGCAGCAGCAGTTGCAGCAGCTGGTTTGGGTGAGATCGACAAGCGTAAGGTTGCTTTCTTCTCACCAATCAGAAGCACTGGTAGCTACGAAGCGACTGTGAAGCTGCACTCTGACATGACTGCAACCCTAAAACTAGAGGTTGTAGCCAAGAAGTAAGTATTTTCTAACTAAAGGCAGGCCTCAGGGCCTGCCTTTAGTCTTTAAGCCAGGGCCTCAACCTGTGGATAACTTGTGCATAACTACCCCCAAAAAGGTCCAATCGGCAACCAATCCATAACCTTCATGCACAGGTTTAGACTTAGGAATCAAATATTGGTTTGGCTAAAACTTCAAGTAAACACTGGGGTTAAGGGGGTTTTGCACAAGTTGTGCACATAGTTATCCACATTTTGTCCACAGGTAGCTCGGCGTGTTGCCTAGGTTATCCACACTATTAGCCACAGAGCAACTTGTTTTGGGCATGTCCGACGGGGATGCTATAGATAAGTTTCTATAGTTTTAGTACTAAACAAGAAAGATTTAGATGTCTATTGCACCAGTTGGAAAGAGCTTCCGCAGCGAAGATCGCTTGCTACCCCACGATTTGAATGCTGAACAGAGCACACTGGGCGGCATGCTGCTCTCTTTGGACATCGTGCACTCAATATTGGCAGAAGGAAAAATCCAGGCACGAGACTTTTATGCCCCTAAGCACGAAATCATTTTTGCAGCGATCATCAACTTGGCCAATCACGCCGAACCTACAGACGTCGTTACCGTAAACGCAGAACTAACCAAGATGGGCAAGCTGGCTACCGTAGGTGGTGCAGAATACCTTCACGAGTTAACTGCGATTGTGCCAACTGCCGCAAGTGCAAACTTCTACGCAAAGATCGTTCGCGAAAAAGCAATTCTTCGTCGACTTATTGAAGCCGGAACTCGTATTGCTCAACGCGGTTATGACGCTGAAGGTGAAGTAGAAGATCTAGTTAACACAGCACAAAGTGAAATCTATCGAGTTGCCGATGAATCAACAGGTGCAGATTGGACTCGCTTAAGTTCAGCTCTAGAGAGTGCTGCAAATGAAATTGAATTGGTCCAGAAAAACAAAGGTCTATCTGGCGTGCCAACTGGATTCACTCAGTTTGATAAAGATACAAATGGTTTGCATCCTGGTCAACTAATTATCATCGCTGCCCGTCCTGGTTTAGGTAAATCAACTCTCGCTCTAGATATCGCAAGAGAAGCTGCAATCAAGAAGAAACTTGCCACCGCAGTTTTCTCTCTTGAAATGAGCACGACTGAAATTGCAATGCGTTTACTTTCAGCAGAGACAGGCATCCTTCTGCAAAACATGCGTAAGGGAAGCATCAGCGATAACGAGTGGGCCATCATGGCTGAGCGTCGCAGCAACATAGGTGCTGCTCCATTAGTGATTGACGACAGTCCAAATCTAAACATCGTCGAGATCAGAGCGAAGTGTCGCCGAATGATGCAAGAGTTCGATTTGAAACTTGTTGTAATTGACTACTTGCAACTAATGAGTTCTGGCAAGAAAGTTGAAAACCGTCAGCAAGAAGTTTCAGAGTTCTCAAGATCTCTAAAGCTGCTTGCCAAAGAACTAAAAGTCCCTGTGATTGCACTTTCACAGTTGAACAGAAAATCTGAAGACGGAACTAACAAGAGACCTGAGCTTTCGCAACTTCGTGAATCTGGATCGCTAGAGCAGGACGCGGACGTCGTACTTCTAATTCACCGTGATCTATCCGGTGGTGAGACAGCCCGCCCAGGTGAGGCAGAATTGATTATTGCCAAGCAAAGAAACGGACCGGTTGGAACTTCAACTGTTCTGTTCCAAGGTCAATACTCAAGATTCGTTAACCCTAAGGAATAGTGGTGCGCTCACTGAATATTCTGCGTTCGATTGTTTTAGCAATTGGCGCAGCGTATCTAATCTTTAGCCAAGACCATTCATCGCTTGTGGGCATTAGAGTTTTGCAATTCGTGTCTTTCGCATTGGTAATTGGTTCACTTGTCATGCTTAGACTTCCGAAGTTGAAACTAACCTTCAAAGAGATTGTCATTCCTACAGCTCTCGCATTTGTAGTTGGAGCCATGACAGTTATCTTCAGTGAACAATTCGCAGGTGGAGCTACAGACGAACTTTTTGTCTTGAGATCTCTAGTTTCCTTGTTCGTGCTTGGCATGGCTGTTCTAGAATTTTCCCTTTCTCGAAAAGCAAATCCAGAAGACGTTCTTGAGTTGAGAATATCTGCAGCAATCGGGGTGTTAGCAGGAATAGTCTTTTGCTTCGCACCTCTAGATGATCTGAATGCAGTTGGATTCTTTAGCGCCTACCTAGCAATATCCTCTGTCCAGAGAGCAATCTGGGCAGCAGGACCATCAAACGGGAAGAAGTCAGGCAATGGCAAAAACTAAACCAACATCATTCGCTTCAATGATTGTCGTATCACTGGTCGCTTCAGCGTTTGTCGCAGGGATTGCTTGGGGAGCATTTGACGAGTTGAGTCGAGTGGGAATTGCAGCGGGAATAACTTTTGTGATTGTGCTAGCTGGAATCGCAATTTTGAATTGGGCTGCCAAAGATGACAACGTAAAACCTGGCGAACCCCGCCTCAAGTAATTACTTTGTAAGCAGTAAAACTAATTCAGCTGCTAGCCCTGTGTATGTATTTGGCTTTAGCAACATAAGACGATCTTTCGCGTCTTGTCCGATGTTTAGGTCTTGAACGAATTTAGCCAAGTCTTCGCTATTGATTCTTTTTCCCCGAGTTAAGTCTTTCAGAAGTGCATACGGATCAGATATATCACTTCTGCCAGCTGCTACCTCTGCTCGAATGACTGTTTGAATCGCTTCAGCTAGAACTTCCCAGTTCTCTGCTAAATCTGCTTCCAACACAGCGACGGAGAGTTCAATCTCTGCTAAACCTCTTGTTGCATTATCAATAGCCAACAGTGAGTGGCCTAGCCCAAGCCCAATGTTTCTCTGGGAACTTGAGTCGGTGAGGTCTCTTTGTAGCCTTGATGTCACCAAGGTCGCGGATAGAGAATCCAAAATCGCGTTTGATAACTCCAGATTGGCTTCAGCATTTTCAAAACGTATTGGGTTCACTTTGTGAGGCATCGTTGAAGAACCTGTAGCGCCGGCCACAGGTGTCTGCTTGAAATAATTTATGGATATGTATGTCCATATATCTGTGCAAAGGTTATGCAAAATTCTATTGAACAGCGTGATAGCCGAATAAAGTTCAGCTTGCCAGTCATGTGATTCGATTTGTGTAGTCAGAGGATTGAATTTCAAACCTAGAGACTCAACAAAAGTTTTTGATTCATTGAACCAATTAATGTTTGGTGCGGCAACTACGTGAGCCGACCAGGTGCCGGTAGCCCCAGAGAATTTACCTAAATATTCAGCTGATTCAATTCTTGTAATCTGTCTTTGGAGTCTGTGAACAAAAACTGCAATTTCTTTACCCATGGTTGTTGGGGTGGCTGGCTGTCCATGGGTGCGCGAGAGCATGGCAGCATCCTTGTATTTGTCTGCCAGAACTTTTAGAGAGCCAACCAGCGCTCTAGCTTTAGGTAGCCAGACATCGGTAACAGCATCATGAATTGTGATCGCGTATGAAAGATTATTGATATCTTCGCTGGTGCAAGCAAAGTGGGTAAGTTCAAGAAGATCTGAGCGGCCTAACTTCGCAACACGATCGCGAATAAAGTATTCAACTGCTTTAACGTCATGCCGGGTTCTTGCTTCCGTTTCAGCTAACTCAGCTACGTCGGCGTCACTAAAGTTAGTGGCCATGCTTCTTAACTGCTCTTGTAAAACTGCATCTACAGGGGAATTTGTCTCCAGCAAGTTTCTATTTGCAAGAAATATGAGCCATTCAATTTCTACGAGTATGCGAGCTCTGTTTAATCCAGCTTCACTCAGGTGTTGACCTAGATCAGATACCACTGGCTGGTATCTACCATCTAGCGGGCTTAATGGCTGATTAGAAAGATTACTCACATATCTATATTGCCCTGCTTTCTACACAGAAGACCCCAAATAGACAGAGCCGTGGCAAGAAATATTAGACATTCACTACATGAACATATTCAATAACCACTTAGCGATCACTATCGCTCTATTGCAACATGCCCAACCGAGCCACACACTATGGCGAGGAACCGCAGCCGACACCTGTCGGTTGGAGATGCAGAAACTACAA
>Ga0304730_1001379_pt1 | contig 18528 bp, 24 predicted proteins | sample M_130628_MF_Meta_FD_190474 | JGI IMG/M metagenome (GOLD analysis project Ga0304730, IMG submission 190474) | Freshwater microbial communities from Lake Montjoie, Canada to study carbon cycling - M_130628_MF_MetaG (v2) (version 2) | ecosystem: Environmental > Aquatic > Freshwater > Lake | place...
TAATGGCAGGTGCAACGTTTTTGAAAGTAGTTGCTCGAGCGGGGATGGCATATTTATTGTTCATATGAGCCTCTGGAACATAGAGACCCCAACACCATTGCATTCCAACGCTTTCTAAACCAAAACCAGTTTCATGGGCACGATATGACTGTGATTGGTAATCAGTATCTAGGCATGGATAGATAAGCATTTGGTAGGCAAGCTTCACATCACCGGTATCGGCAGCTTTGAGTGCAACTGCTGCAGCTAAATTACCTCCGGCGCTATCGCCTCCCACGCCAATCTTTGTTGGATCAATTCCAAAGCGTGCAGCGTTCTTTGCAACCCAGAGCAGACCTGCATAACAATCATCAAAAGGTGTTGGGAATGGATGCTCTGGTGCTTTCTGGTAGTTAATTCCAATAACTACAAAACCAGTCTCTGCTGCGATGTTAGACATCTGTGGGGCATAGCGAAGTGTCCAACTAAATACCCAACCACCGCCATGAAAATAAACAAGGGCTGGAGCATTGGGTTTAACGTTTTTCGGGCGATAAATCACTGCATGCAGATCTGCTGTTGGAGAAGTGAAATAGGTATGTTCGGTGTGCACATCATTGGATTCAGGACCTGCATACTTTAAGTAATCAGCAGCATCTGCTCTGCGCTCTTCTAGCGTTGCATCAGCCGGCATTGGATTATTGGCGGCGGTGAAGTCGAGGAAGGCTTTGGCCTGTGGGTGCATGGTCATGGGCGCTAGGGTATTCCAACTCCACTCGATGAGGCAGCATTTTAGATTGACCTAGCCGAGTGATGGCATTGGTAACTGAAGGTGGATGGATGATTTCTTTTTAGGGAAGTCTTAGGCAAGAAAAAAACCCGCCATGTTCGTATACTTGCCGAATGTATGAAATCGCTTTGAGTGTAAGTGCTTGCCTGCGCTCGAAGACTCGCGCCGATATCGCCTGGATGATTTCACCCAATCCAAGCTCAGCGGCAACCGATGCCTTGCTGGTGACACCAGGGGGCGGTCGAATCGGGGTTTTATTAGGTAAGACATTTGATGGCCAGCTCGCCGAAGTTGCAACGAGGCAGCTACCAACGGGGCGAATTCTTGAGTTATCAGTGAGTGAGTTTGAATCGGTGACATCGGGTCTGGCTGCCCAATCTAAGCCCCGATTTATTATCGTGCCAGCACATCAGATTTCGGCAGATTTGTGGCCAGCGCTATTGAATCGTGAGCGCATTGCTTTAGTGGCACACCTTGATGGTACAGAGGTCGTTGAGACGAGTCTCTTTACTGCCCAGACAATTGCGCTAGCAGATAGCAAAGTTGTTGACCTATTTAATAAGGGTGTCTCGGTCGTTGTTGAAGAGGGCGATCAAGTTATTTCAATTTATGCACCGATTACAAAGTTAGTCATCGCAGGAAGCGGTGTGATTGCTGAAGCACTTGCAGCTGGCGCTATGAGCCTTGGTTGGCAGGTGCAGATTGAATCACGGCCTGAGATGGTCTCTGGTTTTATGGCCGCACTCTCTCCACTCGATTGCGCAGTAATCATGGGCCATGATGTTGAAAGTTCATCTCGTTGTTTGGCATCGGCGCTAGAGAGTGATGTTGGATATATAGGTGCGTTAGGTTCGAAGAAGATGCAGGAAAATCGCGAAGATTGGCTGGCCTATCGCGACATCACTGACATCTCCCGCGTACATGGTCCAGCAGGCTTTGATATTGGTGCTCAAACTCCTGCTGAAATTGCAATTTCAATTCTGGCCCAAGCAATTAATGTCCTTAAAGGAAGTTAGTTGTCGATGACGCTCGTTGAAGGATTGTGGGATGACGCATTTGCAATTGCGCGCGATAGTTTTACATCCCTTCCAACGCAATCCATTGCACTAAGTGATGCATATGGGCGCGTATTGGGCGCAGATATGTTTGCCCTTTGTAATTTGCCAGCCTTTGAAACCTCGTCGATGGATGGTTGGGTTGTTAATGGCGATGGACCTTGGAAGATAATTGGTGAGGTAAAAACTGGCCAGATCAGTGGACTCTCACTTGGGCCATCGCAGTGTTTAGCCATTGCAACTGGCGGCGTAATTCCAGATGGGGGTCAGGCCGTTGTGGCTTGGGAAGCTGCAACAGAGCGCGATGGATTTATACATGGCACAAGTGAGGTTGGGGCAAACATTCGTCCAGCCGGGGCTGAGAGTAAAAAAGGCGAGCTATTAATTAGCGCAGGCACACAATTGAATGCGCCAAAAATCGGTTTATTGGCTGCAGCAGGCCATGACGATGTCGTTGTTACACGCCGACCCCGCATTGCAATCTTCTTTTTAGGCGATGAACTTATGCATAGCGGGGTGCCAGTCGATGGTTTAGTGCGAGATGCTCTTGGACCACAGTTGCCAGCGATGCTCAGCGCCTTTGGAGCCGACGTTGCTATCAGCGATTTTGTGACCGATGATTTAGATGAATTGGTGGGCAAGATTTCTTCAGCGATTAATTCGCAAAATAATGAAATAGATATGGTGATTACAACGGGGGGTACTGCCGATGGGCCACGCGATTTTATTAAATCTGCTATCGCAGCCTTTGCTGGCGAGTATTTAATTGATCGCGTGAAAGTGCGCCCCGGGTATCACATCTTGTTAGCAAAGATTGCTTCCCAAAAAGGAACAAACCTTGCATTCCTAGCTCTGCCCGGTAATCCACAATCGGCAATTGCCGCACTCATATCATTTGGCCGCCCCATCATCGATGCGATGCGTGGTCTAACTCCTGCGGTTTTAGTAACGGTTCAAATGAGCCAAGAGATGAAGGTGCAAGAGGGCTTTGCGCGATTAGTGCCGAGTGTGATTGAAAATAATATCTGCACACCAACGAATTACTTAAGTTCTCACATGTTGCGCGGTGTTGGCGCAGCCGATGGTTTTGCGCTGGTCAGTGAGGCAGGCCCAACACGATGGCTGCCGATTCCACAGTAAAAGCCTTATAGAAGTGGGCCAATACCGCTTTCGCTGGCAAGTGAGTTCTTATGTATGGGATCACTGCCTTGAGATAATGGCTCACGTGAACCGCCTGTTAAATCAGAGATGATCTCGGCGGCAATTGAAATAGCAGTCTCCTCAGGAGTGCGCGGACCGATATCTAAACCAATCGGGGATCTAAGACGGGCGAGTTCGCTCTCACTCATTCCAATTTCGCGAAGTCGGGCTAATCGATCTGCGTGAGTGCGACGACTGCCCATCGCACCGATATAGCCAGCTTTACTGCGAAGGGCGATCTCTAAAACTGGGACATCAAACTTGGGGTCATGAGTGAGTACGCAGATAACTGTGCGCGCATCGACATCGACTGTGGCTAAATATCTATGTGGCCAATCAACGATAACTTCATCGGCCTCTGGAAATCTCTTCTTTGTTGTAAAGAGCGCACGAGCATCGCAGACCGTGACGTGATAGCCCAGAAATTTTCCAACTCGAGCAACGGCGCCAGCAAAGTCAATAGCACCAAAGACAATCATGCGCGGGGCTGGGGCAAATGACTCAATAAAGATCGAGACATCTTCGCCTAAGCGCTCACCGGCAGGACCGAGTTTGAGGGTGTGGGTATGTCCTGCGCTTAGATATCCACGGCCATCTTCACTCACTGAATAATCTAATCCAGCTGAATTAAGAGAGCCCCACACTTGATCGGCATCAAAGATAATGCGCGCACCAATATTTGCAAGGCCATCTATAATCGTCGCAACTGCGATAGGGCGTTGCTCTTTAATTGCTAGGACTACTGTGCCAAACTCTGGAAAACTCTGTTTATCGATGAGTTGAATATATATCTCAATAGTTCCCCCGCAGGTTAGACCGACAGAAAATGCATTGTCATCGCTGACACCGTAGGTCACGCTCTTTGCTTGACCAGTTTTTAAAACCTCCAACGCCTCTTCATGAATGGCACCTTCAACGCAGCCACCTGAAACGCTGCCAATCACCTCGGCAGTTGAAGACACGGCCATCGCAGCACCAACTGGACGAGGCGCAGATGACCAGGTTCGAACCACGGTGGCAAGTGCAAAGGGCTCGCCGTTCTCATACCAGGGTGTGATCTCATCGATAATCTCGCGCATGTGCGAGAGTCTAGCAAGGCAGAATTATTGGTTCAGGTGAGATGATGCGCCAATGATCGCTGGAGTTATCTTGGCTGCAGGTGCTGGAAGGCGCATGGGTGGGCCAAAGGCAGTTATTGAAATAGAGGGAGTGCGCTTAGTCGATCGCGCAGTTGCAAACTTTAAGAGCGCTGGAATCGATACCGTCTTTGTTGTTTTAGGCGCATGGGTCGGTGAGGTAAAAGGCGCTGAGATTATTGTTAATGCAGATTGGGAGAGCGGTATGGCCAGCTCCCTCCAATCAGCTCTCAGACATATAACAGAGATCGTCGAGATAGATAGCGTGCTCATCTCACTTGTTGACCTGCCTGGCCTAACGGCCCAAGCTATCGCCGAGATTGCCAAGACGCCAAGGGATGTAGTTGTGGCTACATATAAAGAGGTACCTGGGCATCCTGCCAAATTTGCACGGGCTCACTGGGCCGGAATCATCGAGTCCGCCCATGGCAACGTCGGCGCTCGCGATTATTTGGCTGGGCGAAGTGATATCCATTATTTGAGATTAGACGACTTAGCCGATGGCTCAGATTTAGATAGCCCTGAAGATTTTGAGCGCTACCTGGGCAGGTAGCGCCATAAAAATTTATTGCATGTTTATCTAGTGTAAGTCAGAGTGAAGTGTTAGTTTACAGCCACCTTAAACGTCAAGAGAGATATCACATGGCTATTGAATCTACTGGGCACGAGCGTGGTAATCCACGCTTCTTTGCACTTATCGAAAACTCACCCAAAGAGGGAAGCAGTCCAACTATTTGGGCGTGGCCTCAGATTACTGAGTATTTAAAGATTGCAAGTCAACCAGTGCAAGGTCCATGGCCGGCACATCAAGAGCCACGTCCAGATCCAGATGCAGATTCAATGCCCGTAGCCGTACGCGATGTAACTAAGAAGAAGTAGGAGAAATAATATGTATCCCTCTCGCTTTAATTACGAATCTCCAAAAACTCTTGCAGAGGCGATTGCGCTTCTAGATAGCGGTGGCGGTGAAACTAAGGTCTTAGCCGGTGGACAGAGTTTGATTCCAATGATGAAACTGCGATTTGCATTTCCCGGAACAGTTGTAGATATAAATAATATTCCCGGACTTAACTATCATCGCTTTGACCCCGATGGAACTTTGCGAATTGGTGCGCTCTGCCGTCACGAAGATTTAGAGTTCTCCGATGTGATTGCAAAGGGGCAGCAGACAATTGCAGCGGCAGCCCCACTTGTTGCAGATCCAATTGTTCGTGCACGCGGAACTTTTGTTGGCTCACTCTGTCACGCAGATCCACAAGGTGACTGGTCGGCGGTAATGATCGCTCTGAATGGTCGCGTAGTTGTGCAGGGACCCAAGGGCAAGCGCGAAATTGCGATGAAAGACTTTGTTCTAGGGCCGTTCCAAACTGCGATGGAGTTTAATGAGATGGCAATTGAGGCTGTTATTCCAGCACCAGTGGGCCAATCTCGTGGTGGTTATCTTAAATTAGAGCGCCGCGTCGGTGATTTTGCTACTGCCTCAGTAGCCGTTGCCGTTGAAATAACTGGCGGAAAAGTTGTCCGGGCAGGAATTGCAATGGCCGGTGTGGGTGGAAAGACCATCGATGCAACAGATGCTGCATCCTCATTAGTAGGACAGGCATTGACTGAGGCAAATATCGCCAAGGTGGCAGCAGCCGTTGCAGCCGTTGCCGAACCTCGCAGTGATCACCGCGGCTCATCTGATTACAAGCGACAGATTATTAGCACCTTTGTAACCCGTATTTTGACCAGTATCGCCAACCCAACAAAGAAAGCAGCGTGATCTCAATGAGTAGTCTTTACGAAGAAATTAGTGCTCCACCTGCAGGCGATGTCCCAGTTCGTCGGGTAACAATCGATGTTAATGGACAAGCGCGCACCGTTGATGTTGAGCCACGACTTCTCTTAGCTCACTTGATTCGTCAGGGTTTGAAGTTAACGGGCACACACACTGGCTGCGATACAACTAGCTGTGGCGCATGCACGGTCTTATTTGATGGCCGACCAATTAAGAGCTGCACAATGTTTGCAGTCCAAGCAGATGGTCATAAAGTTGAGACCGTTGAAAGTTTAGCTTCGGCAAGTGAGCTCCATCCAATTCAAGAGGGCTTTAAGGAAAAGCATGGCTTGCAGTGTGGCTTTTGTACTCCAGGAATGATGATGGCGGCAAAGGCTCTTTTGGAAAGGAATCTGAATCCAACAGAGGATGAGGTTCGTTGGGCAATCTCTGGAAATCTGTGCCGTTGCACTGGTTACCAAAATATCGTCAAGGCAATCCTTTGGGCTGCTGAAAAAATGCGCGCGGAATCTAATTAGGGGAGAGAGAGACTTACATGGCATTAGATGAGATAAAAATTGGCGGAATGGGTGCAAGCCGTCGGCGCGTAGAAGATAATCGTTTTATTCGCGGTAAGGGTAACTATGTCGATGACATTGTCTTGCCTGACATGTTGCATATGGAGATTCTTCGCAGTCCCGTAGCTCATGCGCGAATTAAATCAATCGATGTTTCCAAGGCATGGGATACACCAGGTGTTCGACTAGTTCTCACCGGTGAGATGATGGCTGCGCGTAACTTGGCATGGATGCCAACGCTCTCATACGACACCCAAGCAGTGCTAGCAACTGACAAGGTGCGCTTCCAAGGCCAAGAGGTCTGCGCCGTTATCGCCGATGATCCCTACATTGCAAAAGATGCCTGTTCAAAGATTGTTGTTGACTATGAAATTCTTCCAGCGATTGTGAATCCACTGCAAGCTGCAGATCCAGCATCTGTATTGATTCGTGACGATAAGGAAAATCAACCAGGAAATAAAGTTTTTGACTGGGAGATTGGCGATAAGGCCGGTACTGATAAGGCCTTTGCCGCCGCCGATAAGATTTCAAAGATTGAACTGCACTATCCACGTACGCACCCATCACCACTTGAGTGCTGCGGATCTATTGCAGATTACGATCGCGCAACGGGCAAGTTGACCGTCTACATGACATCACAGGCACCACACATTGTGCGTGCTGCAGTTGCCCTTGTTGCCGAGCTCCCAGAGCACCAGATCCGCATCGTCTCACCTGATATCGGTGGAGGCTTTGGTAATAAAGTTCCTATCTATCCAGGATATGTAATCTCCATTTTGGCTTCGATCTTGACTGAAAAGCCAGTGAAGTGGATTGAAGATAAGACTGGAAACTTAATCTCGACAGGTTTTGGTCGCGACGTTTATCTCAAGGGAGAGCTCGCTCTTCGCAAAGATGGTCGCATCCTTGGTGTTCGCATGAACACAATTTCAGATCACGGAGCTTTCTTCTCTGATGCTCAGCCAAGTAAGTTCAAAATTGGTCTGATGCATTCAGCATTTGCCTGCTATGACATTCCTGTAGCGCACATGATGTCAACGGGTTACTACACCAACAAAGCACCAGGTGGAGTTGCATACCGTTGTTCATTCCGCGTTACTGAAGCGATGTTCTTCCAAGAGCGAATGGTGCAGGCAGCTGCCGATGATCTAGGAATGGATCAAGCAGAGTTTCGTCGCATCAACTTTGTTAAAGATGATGAGTTCCCACATCGCACCGCCTTTGGCTTCCTCACCGACTCAGGTCAGTATGGAAAGTGTCTAGAAATTGGTCTAGAGGCGATTGGCTATAAGAACTTTGCTAAAGAAAAAGCGGAAGCGGCATCGCGCGGACGCTTGCTCGGCATAGGTATTTCGACGATGACTGAGCCACTCGGTGCGGGTAACAGCCGTGAGTACGACATTCTGGGAATCAAGATGTTTGACTCTGCAGAGCTGCGTGTTCATATGAGCGGTAAGGCCTTACTGCGTACTGGTGCTAAGTCTCAGGGACAAGGACATGAGACAACCTGGGCACAGATCGTTGCACACGAGCTCGGTATCCCGGCCGAAGATATCGTTGTAGAAGAGGGCGATACAGATACCGCTCCATTTGGAATGGGAACCTACGCCTCTCGAAGTACTCCAGTTGCTGGAGCTGCAGTTGCAATGGTTGCGCGAAAGATTCGTGCTAAAGCCAGAAAGATCGCAGCGCACTTACTTGAAGTATCTGAAGAGGATATTGAGTGGGAGTTAGGTCGCTTCTATGTACGTAGCAATCAAGATCGCGGCGTCACGATTCAAGAGTGCGCAATGGCGGCCTATAGCAATATGCCAGATGGAATGGAGCCAGGCTTAGAGAACAACGCCTACTACGATCCACCAAATCTAACCTGGCCCTTTGCTTGCTACATCGCCAAGGTTGAAATAGATCCTGAGACTGGTGTCTGGGATGTTCTACAGTTTGTTGCAGTCGATGACTGCGGTGTACGTATCAATCCAATGATTGTCGAAGGACAGATCATGGGCGGACTCACCGAGGCATATGCAATGGCGAACATGCAGTACATCACCTATGACGAAGAGGGTAACTGCATCGGTGCTAATTACATGGACTTCCTTCTTCCAACTGCCTGGGAGACTCCGGGCTTTGAGTTGTACGAAGTTGTCACACCATGTCCTCACCATCCAATTGGTGCCAAAGGCGTCGGTGAGTGCGCAACTGTGGGTGGACCTGCGGCATTTGTTAACGCTGTTATGGATGCACTCAAGGACAAAGGCGTTCGCAACATTGATATGCCACTGATGCCCAACCGCGTCTATGAAGCCCTTACAACTGGCAAAGATATCTATGGAATGCCACCAGTGAGAGTTGGCAACTAAAACATGAGCAATGGGGCCGTTGAAGGATTTGGCGTGCTAGAGCGCGCAGTTGAGCTAACTAAAGCTGGAGAAAGCTTTGTTATGGCAACTGTTGTGTGGCGCCAAGGTCCATCATCTGGCCAACGTGGTTCACGGGCGATTGTTACTGCAGATGGGGCAATTTATGGATGGATTGGCGGAGCATGTGCCGAGCCAGTCTTAATCCGGGAAGCTAAAGCGGTTCTACGTGATGGTGAAGCAAAGTTGATTTGGCTAGGACAAGATTCTGATTTCCTCGGACTGCATATTCCTGAGGGAGTTGTAACGATTCCTATCTCGTGCCAAAGCGATGGCGCACTGCAGATTTTCATTGAGCCAGTCAAGGTTTCTCCGCAACTATTAATCGTCGGTCGCTCACCAATGGCGCTGACACTGTCAAATCTTGCGCAGGATTTAGATTGGAGCGTTGAGATTGTAGACGGTGAGGATTTAACCGCCTCAATGGTTAGGCCATCGTCTGTCGTTGTGATCGCAACACAAGGCCATGGGGATGAAGATGCACTTGAGATTGCATTGGAGAATAACCCTTGCTTTGTCGGTCTTGTTGCATCGAGCAAGCGCGGAGCAGTTGTCCTTGAATATCTAGTTGATCGCGGGCTTTCACCGGCTAAATTAGAGAAGATTAAAGTCCCTGTCGGTTTAGATTTAGGGAGCACCACTCACCGAGAGATGGCAGTTTCCATTCTGGCCGAGCTCGTGCAACTTCGAGCTAGCGGTGAGTTCTCAAAGCCAGTTGATTCAAAGATTTCGCTCACGATGATTGAAGATGTTATCGACCTGGTCTGTGGCATGAGCGTTGGACCAACTAAGTCAAATAACCCATTTGTTTTTGAAGATACAACATATTACTTCTGCGCCAGTGGGTGCCGTAGTTCTTTTGAAAAAGATCCACTTTCATTTCTTAGCAAAGTTGCACGGTAGGAGATTAAAAATGTATAACAACAAGGAGGCAGAATGCTAATATCACAAGCAATCGATGTCGATCAGCCGATCGATGCCGTGTGGAAGTTCTTCGATGATGTGCCTCAAATTGCGGCATGCATCCCAGGTGCCGACCTCACTGAAAAAGTTGCAACCGACCACTACAAAGGTGGGGTAATTATCTCAGCCGGTCCTGTGAAGTTAGAGTTTGATGGCGCTGCCAAGGTTAGAAGCCGTGATAATGCTAAGAAGATTCTGACTCTTGATGCATCAGGCGCCGATCGCAAGGGTCGCGGAGAGGCAGTAGCGGTCTTAATCGCAACACTGACAGCTTCGCCACAAGGAACGCGCGTAAATGTCTCACTCGACTTACAACTCTCTGGAACTGCGGCGCAGTTTGGTCGTGGCCTGGTAAGTGACATAACCGCGGTTCTAGTTAATCAAACCGCCACAACTATGAAGAATCGCATGAAGGCGATCTCACTAGGCCAAGATCCCAACTCAGTTGGTGGCCCAAAATCTGCCAGCGCAGTCTCAATCGGTTTTACTGTTGTATCGCGCGGAGCAAAGCGCATTTTCAGCCGTTTCTTCTTGCCATATCAGGCAACGGCACGTCGGTAACTAGAGAAACATAGAAAAGGGGAGAGATTATGAGCTTATGGGCAATAGGTAATTTAATTCTATTAATTGTCATCGTTCCAGTTCTCGTTACGCTATTGAATCTAGTTCTAGCGCCGCTTGAGCGAATCCGTGGTGCAGCAGCTGATGCACTCGACGGGGGAGTTGCCTTAATTGGTGAACTCAACACAACGCCAGCGCTGCTGACAAAGACTGATTATGTGATTAAAGAAGTTGCAAATGGCGCAGTTCGCTACGCCGGTCCTGTCTCTAAGTTGCTCGGGTAAGGGAAAAATGCCAACAGTAGCCGTAGTAACGCTAATTCTCGCAACACTTATCATCGCAGCGGCAGCCTTGGGTCTGACTCGCGTAATTATTCACTTGAGCGCGGTCGCTAAGACTCTCGATGCCTTAGATGGCGGAGTCCAAGTCATCGTTGCTAAGACTGCCACGGTCAAGCCAGTGGTTGCATCAGTGAATGCAAGCTTGAAGCCCGTCCGCGACTTCGCAGAATCTATTTAGGGAGGCAGAGGAAATGGATTTCACCTCACATAGCGGTTGGCTATTGGGTTACATCATCGCACTCGTCGTAGTGCTAGTTGTTGTAGCTCTTGTAGTTCCAATCTTGCTCCTAGCGCACAAAATTGGCGGACAGGCTGCTCGAATCAACGCTGGCTTAGAAAGTGCAGTTGTCAATACTGCCGCCCTGAAAGATCTTAAAACAACGATCGCATATGCCACCGCGATCGTTGCTGGTCTAAATCGTGGCAGAAAGAAGTTAGGGGGCTGATCATGAGCGATCAAGTAGAAACACTGTGGTTCATTGCCAATATTCTTGGCGCAGTTGTAGTAGTTGCAGTAGCTGCATTACTTACGATTTTAGTTATTCTCGTTAACGTTATTAATAAGCGTGTTGCCTTAATTAAGGCAACACTTATTGCAGCACAGGCTAATACTTCACATACTAAGCTCATCGATGAGACTGCCGTTGGTGTAGATGCAGTATTGGCAGAGGGACTTGAGCATCACCTGTTCTTAGGTCGAGTACTAGAGAAGGTGCGCTCATGACATCGCTTCAGTTATTTAGCGTTATCGATATCGCTGCACTTATCGCAGGCCTTGCTATCTACCTCTTTATCGTTGGTAAGCAGCTAGCCCAGGTAGCAGGAAACCTCGAAGAGGCAGCTGATTTGGTTTGGAAGATTAAGGCCGATGCAGACCTAATCGAACCAGGCTTAGAGCGCATCAATGTAACGGGTGGAGTCGTTGCCGGCGCGTTGCCTTTGTTGTATGGAATGGCTGAGGCAATCGTTGTTGGCGCGACATATAAAGCAGATCCACATGCAGCGCCCCAACCTAACTTTCCAGCTATGGGTACTCGCCGTTCAAGAATGCTCGATGGCGTTGGATTTGTAGGTAAGTAGTTTTAGCTAGAAGAGTTTGGATCGCGTTTGGTAGTTAATGGGTCGGTGAAAGCATTGGAATACTCACCGATCCATTCATCTTTCCAAGCCTGATCATATTTTTCAGTGTTACAACTTGGTTGATAGATAGCCATCAATTCACGGCTTATCTGTTCGCGATGAGTGGGTAGACCCCCTGGAATTTCATACCAACAGATGTGCAGGTTATATTTATTTCCAGCACGTGCAACCCATGAAGGTGTACGTGGATGTTTCAACGGGAATCCCTCTTGCGTTAAATCATCACTGTGGCCCACATAAATAACTGAAAACTCTTGTGGTTTGGTATCAGGTTCGTTGCGAGACATAATCGCATAGACGGCTGGAATTTTCATTGCAGTCCAACCAGCTAGCGCGCGAGGACCTTCAAATGGATAACCAGCCAATGAACCAAGTCGAATCATTGGTCGAAGTCGTCCCAATCATCATCTTCACTCATTGCCTCGGCACGTGTGATTGGCCAGATGGGGAGTTTGGCAGTTTCTACTGCTTTGGAAAATATCTCCATCGCCTTATCAATTGCTGAATCTAGATTCTCAGCCTCAACTAAAATCTGCGCGCCATATGATTGTGTTGCAGCACCAGTGGCGATGCCACTAAAGGGTGCAACAGCATCAGCTAACTCGACAACTTCTTCAAGGGAGATTTCGCGATCACCTTCTGCGGCAATGGAAACAGAGTATTTCATTGGAGTTCCTAACGTAGGCTGACAAGTCTATGGCTGAATTCCTCTAAACTTTTTAAATTATGGCCCGAGAAAACCTCATCGATAAAGGGGTCGGCCACGATCATTCCCAACGTATTGGGTTCAAAGTTCTGCCCATCGCCCTTATGCGGATTCATCCAGAGAATTCGATAGGAAAGGCGAGATAAATCATCCATCGCCTTAGCCAAAACCTCAGGGTATCCACGATCTAATCCATCAGAGCAGATAATCACAATTGCCCCGCGACCGATTCGTGTGCGACCCCAGTCATTGACATAGGTTTTTAAACTATCCCCTATTCGAGTTCCACCATCCCAGTCCAGAACCTCATTACCGGCTTTCTCCATCGCCTCATCAGGACTGCGCTTACTTAAGGAGTTGGTGATGCGTGTCAGGCGCGATCCAAAACAGAAGACCTCTACCTTCGCATTTGCACGCCTCGCCGAATAGGCAAACTGAAGTAGGTTTCTAGAGTAATCAGCCATTGATCCAGAGACATCTAAAATAAAAACTATCGGACGTAACTTAATTTTTCGTTGCGTAAAGAACAAGGTATTTGGATCCCCAAAAGTACGCATAGTCTCTCGCACCATTTTGCGCAAATGCAGTTTGCTACCACGAAGTTTTGGTCTAATACGTCGGGTTCGGCGCACAGGCGGAGAGACGCGCAAAGTTGAAATTAATTTCCTTAAAGTATTTAGTTCGGTTGGAGTGCACTGAGCAAAGGCTTTGTTCTTCCATGTATCAGAGGCTGATGCCATATGGCCCATCTTCGTCTCCTCTTCGCCATTGCCCGGGGTGCCAGGTTCAACCGAGGGGATTTCAATAGTGGCGGCAGTATTTGATGATGATTTAATTTTAACTTTACGTTGATCTGGCTCATCATCTGCAATATCTAAGAAGAACTCGCGAAACTTCGCGTTATAGGTTGGAATCTGATCTTTGCGTCGAACAAGTGTTGTGCGCCCGCTCCAGTAGATATCCATGACATCGGTTGGATTTAATTCAGCAGTTCCCCTACAAAAGGTAATGACATCATCAGTGCCGACTCCGAGTCCGGCATCGCGCAAAAATGCACCAAACTCGACGAATAACTCATCGAAGGCGCTTTTAGACACCAGCGACTATGTCTTTCAAGTTTGCTTTTGCGTAATCCATGTCATCACGGCTCTTAATTACGGCGCCTAATGTGTGCGCAGCGCCCTCTTCATCTAAATCATCGGCGCCAATGGCGTTAAGGGATTGAACCCAATCGATAGTTTCGGCCACACCAGGAACCTTCTCAAGCTCCATATCGCGCAGGCGATTAACCGCGGCCACAACTTTTTGCGCCAGACGCTCTCCAATCTCGGGAATTCGGGAGCGAACGATTTCAATCTCTCTCTCAGGGCTTGGAAAACCAATCCAGCTATAGAGGCAGCGTCGTTTGAGGGCGTCGTGGAGTTCGCGCGTGCGGTTTGAAGTCAGAATAATAATCGGGCGAGTAGCAGCACTCACGGTACCAATCTCGGGGATAGTTATTTGAAAGTCTGAGAGGAGTTCTAGCAAAAAGGCTTCAAACTCATCATCAGCGCGGTCAATCTCATCGATGAGGAGAACACATTGATCTCCGGCTCGGATTGCTTGCAACAGTGGTCGCTCAATTAAAAACTGGGGACCGAAAAGGGTTTCAACAGAGGCTTGAGTATCATCTGCTTGATTCATTGCACGGATTTGTAACATTTGCCGCGCGTAGTCCCATTCATAGAGTGCGTGATTTGTATCTATACCTTCATAGCATTGCAACCTAATTAATTGGCGGCCATAGAGGGCGGCTAAAGTTTTAGCTAACTCAGTCTTTCCGACTCCAACTTCGCCTTCGAGCAAAATCGGTCTACCAAGTTTCATTGAAATAAAAATAGATGTTGCAAGTCCACGATCGGCGATATAACCCAGAGATTTAAGATCGGTAATTAAAGAGTCCACTGAAAGAGATTGCGGGTTGATTGAATTACTCATCACATTAAATAACTGGCCATTGCTCTAAATTATTTAGGTTGGATCGAGCCAAGAATGAGATCGCGAATAGAGCCACCAGAGGTATTGAGCTTTCCCTCGCGAGCAAGTTTTTCACGCCAAGCAGTCCCTAAATCCTGGCCAGGCTCGGCAAAGCCATCGAAGGTTACTTCCTTCATGTTCTTGCATGATTTGTTTGGATTGCAATCTTCATCAAGTTCAAGATCTGGAGCCAAACTTGGTTGGCCTTGCCAGACAGTACGAAGTACCTCTAAGGCTTGCTCGCTATCTGTAGTCATGTGAGAAATCATAACAACTAATACCAACATTTCCAGTTCAATAGGCAGTCCATCGTGCTCGAAAGCCTTGATGTGAGGTATCTAAGGGCCTTGACCGTCATAGTAGAATCAGCCAAATGTTGAGCCGAAGCAGATCCATATGAGCGCCCTCATCGATACATATGGCCGCGCCCATCGCGACTTGCGTGTCTCGCTGACCGATCGCTGCTCACTTCGCTGCACCTATTGCATGCCTCATGATTTCAATGCCTGGCTGCCTAGTCAGGAGTTATTAACAACTGACGAGCTCATTGCAGTTATAGAAGCTGCAGTCTCACAAGGCATTAATGAGATCCGTTTAACTGGGGGAGAGCCGCTGCTGCGTCCAGATATCGTTGAGATCGTTGCACGAATTAATGGGATTTCTAATCCACCTAAACTTTCGATGACTACAAATGGCTTGGCACTTGCAAAGCTTGCACAACCATTAGTTGATGCGGGTTTGAGCCGAATCAATATCTCTTTGGATACCCTCGATCGTGAACGTTTTAAAAAGCTAACTTTCAGAGATCGCATCAACGATGTCTTTGCCGGTATCGATGCTGCCCGTACTGCAGGCTTAAAGCCTTTAAAGATTAACTCAGTGTTAATGCGTGGAGTAAATGATGATGAGTCAATTGCCCTGCTGCGCTGGGCGCTGAAGGAGAATCTCAACTTACGCTTTATTGAACAGATGCCATTGGATGCAGGTGGGGCCTGGTCACGAGATCAAATGATTACAGCCGATGAGATTTATGCGCAGTTGAGCAGTGAGTTCACATTGACGCCAGTAGAGGATCGTGGATCATCTCCGGCCGAAGAGTTCTATATCGATGGTGGACCAGCAGTTGTAGGAATCATCGGCAGTGTGACACGACCATTTTGCGGTGACTGTGATCGCGTGCGCTTAACATCTGATGGACAGATTCGCGCCTGTCTATTTTCAATGACAGAGACGGATATGCGCGCGATTTTGCGCAGCAATGATTTAACCCCCGATCAAAAGCGGGAGAGTTTAGTCAAGGCCTTTCACTCAACGATCAAAGCTAAGTTGCCGGGCCATGGCATCAATGATCCTAGTTTTATTCAACCTACACGTCCTATGTCGGCCATCGGCGGTTAGTGAGAAGGTTTTAGTTCTAAATGAAGCCTATTTAGTAAAGACTCCCGATGATAATCGCCGTCTCTATGCCAAGTGGGCGGCAAGGAGTTGGATTCCATTCACTGCGCCACACAACCGCAAGCCTCTTGATTTCTCAGGGGACACCAATCACAACAGTCTCAAAGATTTTGGGACACGCATCAACACAAATGACTTTAGATGTGTACGGACATCTATATGAAGATGATGCAATGACGTATATGGACCGTTTAGGAGATTCACTTTTCTACACGGGAACGGACAAAGAACGGACAAACATCTTTCCTGCGACATTAAAGGAAAGCGTTTAACTAGATAACAAGCCTCGGGCCAGCACTTTTGCAAGTGGGTGGTGAGGGACTCGAACCCCCGACCCGGTCACGACAGGTCTTTGAGGCACGCTCAAAACTTCATCATGTTAACCTTGAATTAACTTAGAAATTCTTGAAACTAGAGAGTTGACCCCATAGATTTATTTCAACCAAATTGGTTCTTCCCAGACAGGAAATACAATGGATCAACGTGAGATTAACGAGAAGCGTTATGAGATTGCTGCTTCACAAACCTCATCAGTAATGCTGGTCGGGCTTTTTTCAAACCTAGCAATTTTTGCAATAACTGCTTTCGCCGATATTTCTTCGGGAGCTCAAACTGACTGGAAAGTCATCGTGAGCATTGTCGAAGCTTTTTTCTTGGTTTTTGCAATGGGAGTTTTTGGTGACATAGCGGCATATGTTAAAGACATTCCCACAAATGAAGACTCAACATGGAACAGAAATGCACGTAAGGCACCACCTGAGATTTTTATGGCAATCTCAGCTGTAGGAATCATTGCATTGTGGTTCTTCCAGATTAGAGCAATCGGAGCATAGTTATTTAGATTAATGGGGCTGGGGCAAATAGCCTCAGCCCTTTTTGTTTTTAATGTGAAATCCCTCGAATTCGGGCTTACCTACGTAAGTGGGTGGTGAGGGACTCGAACCCCCGACCCCAGAATTGAGCGCACGAACCCCCATAAGACTTGATTCTCCCATTACCCTTTTGGAATGCGAATCAAGGGGAGCCTTACCAAAGGACTCTTAGTTGCCCTCACCCTTACCCTGATTCCTATCACGGCCTTTTCTGCCCAGAAGATAACTCCTGGATCTACCTGCAAAGTTTTGAACCAAAAAGTTGTTTATCAGAATAAAACTTATACATGTATTAAGTCAGGCAATAAGTTGGTTTGGAATAAAGGAGTCAAGGTAGTTACCAAAACCAACGCTTCGCCAACCACCAGGCCCAAGCTTGATCTTTACGCAGGTGTTTCAAATCCAATTCAAAACACATCTCGAAGTGAAGAGTTCATGATACAAACTAGCGACGGACGTACTAGGACTTATCGCTTTTTCAAACCAGGATCGATTGACTCAAAAATCCCAGCACCTCTGGTATTGGCATTTCATGGTGGCTTAGCTAGCGCACGGCAATTCGAGGCAAATTCTGGACTAAGTGAATTTGCGGAATCAAATGGATTTTATGTCGTTTATCCAAATGGAATCAACGCTTCTGAGACTCAACCAGGTTTTCAAACTTGGAATGCCGGAGACTGTTGTGGTCCAGCTGTAAGGAATGGCGTCGACGATGTTGCGTTTATGGCGAGTCTCATAAAATTGATCAAGGACAGCTACTTAATTGACCCAACCCGCGTATTTGCGATGGGGCACTCGAATGGTGGCATGCTGGCTTACAAGTTGGCATGCGAACTCTCAGATCAAGTCAAGGGTGTGGGAATTCAATCAGCCAGTTTAGGAATGGATAATTGTGGCTCAGTTAATCCAGTGAAGCTGGTTCACATTCATGGGACCGCAGATAAGAATTTTCCCATTGAGGGAGGTTTAGGTTCTGGTATTGCAGGTGTGCCATTCAGATCTGCTCGATTTGCATTGGATGTTTTTGCAAGCATTAACAAATGTAATAAGACTCCAGAGGCGACGCGAGATATTAGGAATTCAGAAATAACAATTTATGAGTGGAATAAGTGCTCAACTAATGTTGGCATGCGCTACATCACTGTCGAAGGCGCTTCGCATGCTTGGATGGGAAGAACTGCGGTCTCAAGCTCCGCTCAATCACTAGTCGGAACTCCGTACTCGAACTTAGATTCGACTCGCGCCATACTGTCATTCCTTTTGGGGACAGCAAGGTAATCACAATTAAGGGTTACTAGATTTAGCAGATTGTTCTGATCTCGGGCTTACTTTCGTAAGTGGGTGGTGAGGGACTCGAACCCCCGACCCGGTGATTAAGAGTCACCTGCTCTACCAACTGAGCTAACCACCCGAAGCATCCAGGCGCCGGAAACGCTTGAATGCAGGGGGAAACCTATCAGCATCTGTGGCCTTGCTGCACATCCCCGACACCGCCAAAATGCTCGTATGAGTCACTGGGAAATAAGGATTGCCCTAGTCCTAACGCTCTTTCTTGCAGGG
>Ga0304730_1001380_pt1 | contig 18526 bp, 19 predicted proteins | sample M_130628_MF_Meta_FD_190474 | JGI IMG/M metagenome (GOLD analysis project Ga0304730, IMG submission 190474) | Freshwater microbial communities from Lake Montjoie, Canada to study carbon cycling - M_130628_MF_MetaG (v2) (version 2) | ecosystem: Environmental > Aquatic > Freshwater > Lake | place...
ACAATTTATGATATGCCTGATTCTGTTAAACTTGAATTATTTAATAATATTCATTCATTTGTTGAATTTTGGAATTTAAATAAAAATTACCAACTTATGTTTAATAATGGAGATGCCCAAACACACCATCATTTTCATGTAAAAATGAAGATAAATCCAGATGTTGCAAATAGAATGCGTAGAGATCATTTTACCCGTATTAATCTTCAAAAATCATATAATTAATTTTTAAAAATGAATAAAACAATAAACTATATAAAAAAATATAATTTATTATTTTATAAAAATACTTTTTATCACTATAATTTAAAAAATATGGATATTTTTAAAATGGCAAATGAAATTGCAAAAAATATGTCTATGGATGAAAAAGGTGATCTTGATAACATGGATATGAGTGAAATGATTTCACATGTTACTAAAAATGTTTTAAATATGATGAATAATAGTAATATTGTACCACCACAAAATGGTGGTGAAAATGGTGCACCTGCATTTCAATTTCCAGGTATGCCACCTGGTTTTGATCCATCAAGTATTTTTAATGCATTTCAACAACAATCAGAAGTTACACAACAAAATATTTCAAAGGAAAATAATGAAAACCATGAAGCAATAGATGATAATGAACAAGATTATATTTATGCTAAAACTCGCGATATTTGTTTTGATTTAAATGTAGATCTTGAAGATTTTTATACAGGTAAAAAAAAGAAACTTAATGTAAAGCGTAAGAAAATAGTTGAAGTAGATGGTAAACAAACAGTAATTGAAGAAAAAAAGAAACTTATTATCCCAATTGAAAAAGGAATGAAAGATGAACAACAAATTCGTTTTGAAGGTGAAGCAGATCAAATTCCTGGATATAAACCAGGTGATATTATTATTACACTTATTGAAAATGAACACCCTATATTTCAAAGAGATAATGACAATCTTATTATGATTAAAAATATTAATTTATATCAAAATTATGATTTTACATTTGATATAAAACATTTAGATAATACTATTTACCGTATTAATAATAATTCAGATGATGCACTTCATGTTAATGATTCTATTAGAAAAATACCTGGACTTGGAATGCCTTCATATAAATCATCAAATTCCTTTGGTGATCTTTTTATTAGATTTAATTTAGTTATTCCTAAAACACTAAGTTTACCAGATCTTGAAACACTAAAACTTATTTTTAAAGATGATCCATTATTTATAGAAAATAAACTAAATGATACGTTTGATAAAAAATGTGTTCTTGAAAATGTAAGTGATGATGATTTAGAAGAACTTTATTCTGATTCCGATTCTGATTCTGATAGTGAAACAGACTCAGATTCTGAAACAGGTTCTGAATCAGATTCTGATAGTGAAACAGAGTTATCAATTTCATCAAAAGAATCTGAAGAATCTAAAGAATCAAATGATTCTGAAGAACTAAAAGATTCTGGTAAAAAAAAGAAATCTTTAAATAAAAAATAAAATATAATAAAATTATTATCAATTGAAGAAGATAAGTTATTATTCATCGAAGATAAGTTATTATTCATCGAAGATAAGTTATTATTCATCGAAGATAAGTTATTATTCAAAGATAAGTTATTATTCATAATTTTTGATTGTAAATTTTCAATATATTCATTTACATTTTTAATAGGATCAATAATATCTTTTAAATCATTTATAAAAATATTTAATTGATTTTTATTTAATTTAGATAAATTCATATTTTTAATATTTTTTATTAAATTTGTTCTTTTTTGAATAAATTCATTAAAAATCTTTTCTTCATATTCTAAAATTTTAACTTGTAAACTTTTATTGTTTAAATTATTTGATAAATTTATATTCATTAAGTAGTCTACAATAATATAAATTTAAATGTTTAAACAGTTTATAGTTACTGTTATATTTATTTTTATTTCATATTTTGTAACAAAAAAAATATATAAAGGAAGTAATAAATTTTATTTTACAGAAAGTATTATTAAATATCCATTAACTTGTAAAATTAAAAAAATAATACCAGGAACTATAATAAATGTACAAAATGAAAATAATGTAGTTTTTTATACTAAAGAAAAAATAAATCATAATAATTATATATATAACACAGAAACTGATTATTATTATTTAATTGAACCAAATTATTATTATTATATTGCAAATTCAAATAAAAGTATTATTAATTTTAAAGATAATTTTAATATTTTCTTTTTAAAAATAAAATAATAATACTTATTAAATGTTTAATCAAAAAGTTAATCATTTTACATCTGAAAACCCAGATTATCTTAATAGATCACTTGGTGCACCATATGTAAAAGCAACTGATATCCATAATTGTGGAACAACTATTCTTAAATATCGTAAAGCAGAAAAATGTGGATCTCTTCCTCTTCAAACATGGTGCTCTCCAAGTGTTGCTGTAGAATCTTTTGCTATGAGACCTATTGTTAACAGTAAAGAATATTTTGATAATATTAAAGCATATCTTGCAAGTATTGTTCTAGATGATTCTACTAATCTAAAAGATAGTGGAATGAAATCTGAAAAATATAATGTTATTAATAACTTTGCAACTGAACCAAGTAATTCATTTATACAAGCAATTGAACTTAATGTTACAAATAAACTTAATTATTTAATGAGTGCATCTTCTGATAAAATTGATATGTTTAATAAATATAACCCTATATGTGAAGGACTTGTTATAAATGACATTGATATTCAAACATACCAATCATCATCAAATAAAAATCATTATTTACATAATGTTATTATAGGAGCAGTAAATACTACAAGATATAATACTATCTCATTTAAAGCACAAGTTTATCAAGATACAACTAAAATGATGCCAACATGGAATAGTCAAATTGAAAAAGTCATGTCTAGTCAAGATATAAATCTCAATGCTGGTAAAAATGCAGTAAGTGATATATACATCGGTCTTCTTGATCTTTTAAATAATACAACATGTGTTCTTGGACAAGAATCTGACTGTGATTTTAAAGGACATAATTTATCACCTCTTAATGGAAAAATGGGATTTGATAAAAATACTGTAAATCAAAATAATTATGCACCTATTAAAGATGTATCTTGGTTAAATTATGCAGGATTAGGTGATACAACTTATAATCAACAAGGTAATTATGATGAAAATGGTATGATTAAAATTGTTGATAGTGGTCCATTAAATTTTGATAATCTATTAAAATCCTTTTTAAATTAATTTAAAAAATTAAATGTTATAAACTTAAAAAGATGGGTAGTGATTCTGATTGTGACTATGACTATCATAAATTTAGTTATGGACGTCTTGAACTGATTATTGGTAATATGTTTAGTGGAAAAAGTACTGAACTTATTAGACGTATAAACAGAGAAAAAAGTATAAATAAAAAAATAATTGTTATAAATTATTCAGGTGATAATAGATACTCTACAAACTCTGTAGCAACTCACGATCAAACAAAAGTTAATTCATTAAAACTTACAAAATTATCAGAATTTAATAAAAATATGATAAATCAATATGATTCCTTCTTTATCGATGAAGGACAATTTTTTTCAGATCTTTATGATTTTACAGTTAATCTAGTTGATAAACATAAAAAACACGTTGTTATTTCTGGTTTGGATGGTGATTCAAATAGAAATACATTTGGAGATTTAATTAAACTTATTCCAATATGTGATACAATTGATAAACTGCATGCATATTGTAATAAATGTAATAATGGAACAATTGCACCATTTACTAAAAGAATACTTAATAATTCAACTGAAGTTGTTGATATTGGTGGTAGTAATAAATACATTCCTGTTTGTAGATTCCATTATCTTTTGTAAAATTTTAACTGACTAATTAACGTCTAACTGACTAATTAACGTCTAACTGACTATTATATTACCAAATTTACCAATTGATAATGTACTACCTTCAGATGGTTTTTTAGTTCCTGTTAGTTTTGCAATACCTTTAGATTTACTTTTAGATTTTTCTTGTTTTTTCTTTTCTTTTTGAGAAGTAGATTTAACAAGTTTAATCTTTGGAGACTTTTGTTTTGTTTCCTTTTTAATTTTATGTGTCTTATGACCTTTAACTTTCTTTTTTAAAAGTTTTTTAATTTCCTTTTCTTTTCTACCAAAAGTTGTTTGTTTCATAATTTCTTCACGAAGTTTTTTCATATTTTCATATTGTTTTATTTGTTTTTCTATTCTATCTCTTTCTTCTGGAGTTATTTCAGTACTTGTATAAGGAGGAAGATCTGGTGTAACTAGTTTATGTTTATTTCTTCTGATAAATGTCTTATAGTTATTCTTAGCAGCATTACCAAAACGTGATTCAGATTTTATTGGATTATAAACAGGTGCTTGTCCTATGTATAGTTTTTGATTTTCAACTTGATAAGGTCTTGGTGGTTCTCCTTGACCTCCACCTGCATATATATTATTAAATGTATTTGCTTTTAAAAGGTAATTTTGTTCTGGTACTGGACCCATTTGTGAATAAAGATCATTTCCACCAAATCTAAATCGTCTTCGTTTAACAACTTTTGTTTTCTTTTTAGATTTCTTTTTAAGAATTTGTTTTATCTTTTTCGTAATTGCTTTAATTTCTTTAGTCCACTTAGGTTTATTTTTACGAAAATTTATACCAACACGGGAATTATGTTCACGGTTTTTATTCTTTCGTTTTAATGGACCATCTCTTATAAATCGACGAAGTTTTGTTTTTCTACTACGGAGTTTTTTAAGTGTTGCTGAACCTTTCTTTTTATGACGACCAAAAGAATTCATACCAACTATTTGAGGATTTGTACTATTATAAATCATACCAGTTCCATATGTAACAGGATCAGCAGGTTTTCCAGATGGAGAAGGTGTTGAGTTATACATATTACAATTTTGGTTAGTAAGTAATGCTGTATCTAAATCACCACCTGGATATGCCATTCTTATATTATTAAAATAATTATTTGAATAAATTTCATCAGTTTTACCTGGTCCAAATTCACGTCCTAGTGTACCAGAAAGAAGTGGGTTACCCCATTTTTGTGTCATATCATTTCCAAATGAATTTGGAATATTAAATCCCTGTCCATTGGGAAAGTTTCTTCCATAAATCTGTAAAGAATTTATTTGAGGAATATCCGCATCTATTTGACCAAATCTAAAAGATCGCATTTTAGATTTAGTTGCAAGATCTTTAAGACCAATATGGATTTTACCAACATTAATACCTTTTTCACCAATAACTCCTACATGGAATTGATGTACTTGTGGTAAATACCATATTGGAATACCATTTAATCCTTTTAAATCATTTTTGTACTTTTTAGGTACTTTTTTAATATTGATGTATTTAAATTTTAATTTATATTTTTTCATGAGTTTATCTTGTGATGCACATGCACCACATCCCTTTATATCCCCAAACATAATTGCGTTAGGTCCGTAATTAACCAATTTAGTCATTTGCATTTTACCTTTATTTTTATTTTTACAGAAATTATTTTAAATAATAGTTAATTAAAAATAAATGTAAAATATAAAAGAATTTTATAATTCTTAAATGAGAATATACGATGAATACGATGAATATGACGAAGAATTTGATGATGAAGAAAGTGACGAAGAAAATGAAACAGAAAATGATAATTCCTCTGAAGATGAAGAAAATGATGAAACCGAAGAAAAAAATAGATTATTAGATACTAAATATAGACTTATTCTAACTTTTAACGCAGATGCTTTAGATATAGATGAATTTAATAGAAGCATGAAGAATATAAATCAATCACTAGAAGATTTAACATTTATTAATGATTATTATAATTCAGAATTAGTTAATAAAGAATACTATTTCATGGATGTTTTAAATACATATGTTGGTGAGATTCAAAGAAATAGAACACCGGGTTTTTTAGCACCAGCACAAATAAAATCATTAGAAAACTTATATTCTGAAATTAAAGATCTTAGAATTAAAAATGTTGAAGATAAACTAGAAGATGATGAACCATTAGAATCAAAAACTCTTGAAGAAAATCTTAAAGATCTTTTAAAAAAAGAAAAAAGTTATCTTCATAAAGTAGCATCAGCAGTTTTTAAAAAAGGATTAACAAAAGAACTCATACAAGAACCACTTGAAAGTGAATTTCAAGATCAAAGAGAATATTCACATGCATATGATCAATATATTCGTAAAATTTCAAAGTTTATACCTAAATTAAGTGTTGTTCAAAATATGAATGTAACAAGTATAGGTTCAAGTTTTGATAAGTATCAACAAACTCTAAGTGAAAAATTAATAGAATTAAAGGAGTTTCAAGAAAATTTACCAGTTATTGTATCTAAAAAAGATGAAGAATATTTTAAAAGACGAAATGCTCTTAAAAACATTATGTTAAAAATAAATATTAATACATTAATACAAAGTGCTATAGAAGTTGAAACAACCCATGAATATTCTCCAGAACCAATTAAACAATCATATAAATTTGATCCAATAGTTTTAGATAAAATTATAAAATATCGTAATTCTCAACGAGATGAAAATACAAATTTAAGAATTAATCAAAAAAATCGTGATACTGCACTAAGTAATCTAAAAAATATTTATGATTCTACATTTATGAATAATCTTGAAAGAGAAATATATGAATATTCTAATAATAATGCAAATGTGTATATAAATAAAATTAATGATATAATTTTCATATTAACAAATTATCCAAATTTTAAAACACTTATTAAAAATGGAACAATTAATGCAAAACAACTTGCACTTTTTGAAAAAGAAATTGCATTTGAAACTTTAATAAGTATTACACCAATAAACTCAAGAAGAAACTCATTAAAACAAATTAAAGTTGCTTTAACTAAAAATACACTTTATAATGGTTTATTTAATAATTTTAAATCACATGTTCTTGCAAAGAAACTTGAACTACTTATTTATGATATCTCAAAAAATAATAAAATTTATACAAATACTGTAAAAAAACTAATTGACTATATCCATAAAGATGCAAATAAAGTATTTAAAGACCGTTTAGAAAAAACTGTTCTCTTTTTACAATTAAATCTTAAAAGTAAATATCAACCTGAATTTCCAAAACTAGACTTAAAAGGAGTTGAAGCACTTATTTCTCAAGAAAATGTTAAAATAGAACAAATAGAAAAAGAAATTGAATTAATTAAATACAATATACTTGAATGGAAAGTTCCAATACAAGCAATGAGTCATGAAAAAGAATTTTGGAAAAGACTTGTACAAAAATACAATGAAGAATTTGGTAAACTTACTTTTAAACTCACTGTTAAAGGTCTTCAACCATTACTTGATTATCGTAAACTATTAATTAAAAAATATAAATTACCAGATGATGAACGTCTTATTCATTTAAATAAGAAAATACAGCATAGTAAGAAAAGAATAAAATTTCTTACTAAAAGATTAATACAACTTCGTAAAAAACAAGAAGAATTTAATTTTATTCCAGTTGATTTACCACCATTTCAAAGAGATGAAATTACAATTAATAGTAATGTTAATATATTAAATGAAGCAACACAAGCAGTCAAACGAAAATTAATGATTGATTCTCTAACAAAAGAAAGTTATGAAACAAAAAATAAAGTATTACCATTACTAGAACTACTTGATATTAATGATGCTGTAAATAAAGACCCAATTATACAAAGAAAATTAGCAGGAATTATTGTTCAATTACTACCTAATGGATATATATTTACAGATTTTAATAATTATTATTACAATGAAGCAAACAAAATAATAAATGGATATTTAAATAAATACAATTCTGATAATAATACAGGTCAAATAAGTTTTGTTCCAGGACAAGGAATAACAGATTATTATGGATATTTTATATTTGATAAGGTTTATTTAGCAAAACAACCAATTGATTTTTATAGTAAAGAAATACAAAATAAATTCTTCAAACTTGTAGAAGAATCAACAATTAAAAAAGAACCTGAATATAAACGTTTAAAAATACTTTATAATCCATATACAGGTGTTTTTAGTGATCCAACTGGATATCTTTTTGATGTTGAAAAACTAAGAAGCAAAGGTGATAACCAACCACTTCTTGAAGAAGAACCATTTACACAAATAAATGCTCGTACAGGTGAAATAGAACATGGAACTCATTTAGTTCCAATACCAGGTAATGATTCATTTATAAAAGTTCCAATATTAACAAATAAACGTGGTGTTTTTAATTATCAATGGATAAAAGTTCCATCTGGAAAAGTTCCCCAAATGTATTTATCTACTGCAGATACATGTAATCGTTTTAGATCAATAATAGATTGTAATAGTGGTAAAGGTTTAGGTAATACAAGTTGTTATTATGATAAAAAGAATAAAATTTGTAAAGCAGATTATCAAGGAGTACATCAAAAATTTAAAGATGTAGATAATATGGAATATTATTCAGAACAAGCAGGTTTTGATTTACAATTTGGTAAAAGAAAAGTAAAAGTAAAAATACCAATTAAAAAAGAAGTTTCAGGTATTAAATATACATTAACTATGTCTCAAAAAGAACGTCAAAAAGCATTAGTAAAACGTATATTATTTGAAAAGAAAAAAACTGGTAAAACACTTAAAAAATCAGCAATTGCAGTTAAAAAAAGACTTATAGTTCTTAGAACATTTCGTAAAAATAACTCTAAATTTAAAAAACAAATTACAATTTTAAATAAAGATATTAATTTTATCAATAAAAAATACCTTGTTTAAAGATAAAAGAAGTATAATGGGTAAACCATTTTGGGATCTTGAAGAAGAAAATGGATTTGTAAATGTAAAAGCATGGGATAAACACTATTATAAAGTATGGGATGCAGGTACACCAGAAACAATTAAAAAAGTTGCTGATATACTTGCAAATATAAGAAGAGATCTCAATAATTTATTAGAATATCTTTATGAAAACAAAGATATATGGAAAGATGAACCTATTGCATTTGGAATATATCATATGTTTGACATACATCTTCCAGGAGGTAATCCATATACCTTTAATTATCAAGAAATGACACCAAATAAAGATGGAATATTAGGTTTAAATAAACCAAAAGTTATAGATACAATTCAAGTACCATTTGAAGGTAAAATAATAAATTATGAAATAGCAGGAAAACGTAGTATATTTTTAACAATAAGACCAAATTTATCAAGTGGTGGTAATCCTAATGAATTTAATTCTTATAAGAGTATACTTGATTTAGCAATCCATGAAATAACACATACAACATGTAATGATGTTAGATGGAAAAGTGATAATCATAAACATCCATATCCAGTATATCATAAACTTATGAGAAAATGGGCAAAAGATTGTGGAATAAAAGAATAATTAAATTAAATTTATTTTTCAAATAAAAAAATAATAACCTTTGTTAATAAGAAGAAAAATAATGGAGCAAAAATATTTAATAATTTTAGCAACCCTTATTGGATTTTATTGTATAGTAATTTTTTATTTAAAAAATAAAAAGAGTCAATTTGATAATAATACAATTAATCAACAAAAACAACCTCTTTTAAATAATGTAAAAGAAATTCAAAAAAATGAAAATATTAATCATTTAGATACAAGATATGATTATCCATTAACACCACCTGTAAATCCAAATGTTTATAAAACACAAATAGTAACTGTAAATCCAGCAAATAGTGATCTTTATTCTACACAAGATCACTTAGTAAATGGATATGCATTAAATCAAAATAATAATGTTCAAACAAATCAATTAGATTATTCAGGTGGATCAACACAACTTCTTAAAATTCCTCTACAATTTAATGAACCATTTAATGAACAACTTAGATCACAAGAAGTTCTTATAACACCTTATAATAGATTAAAATATAATACAACAGGTAATTGTTCAAATGTATACCCACCACAATTAAGTTAATTTTTTTCAATTCCATAAAATTTATCATAAATTATAGTATTAAGAATATTACCATTTTTATGTCCAAATTCTTCTTGTAACCAATTTTCATATTTTTCTTTATAATCAGGATGTTCTTCAACATCTTTTATAAAAAAGTTCTTCAATTCACTAAATTTATTTATTTTTTCAAGAACACCAATATAGGTATAAAATATATTTTCATCAGTTGAACTCTCTGAATATAAATATCTAGTAAAAGTATTTACACTCTTTTTAGGTGTATCACCTATAATTGCTATAGAATTGAGTATATTAATGATATTTCTATCCTTAATAAGTCTAAATTCAATAAGTTTATTTAAAAATAAAGTCATACATTCTCCTGCTGAAACATCAAATGTTATAACTTTTTCAATTTGAGGTCTATATTTATTAATACGCTTACTAGTTGAAGGATTCATTCTTTTTATTATATCAAGTATGTTAATAAAATTTCTTCTATTAAAGGTATTTTTTAATACTTCTTTATTAAAATTTAAATTACCCGATGAAGATACTATTCCACAATCATAAATTAATATCTTAACATCATTTTCTTCTTCTATTACTTTCCAATTACCAAAATGTAAATCAGAATGAAGAAAATCATGGACAACCAAACTTGTTTGATAAAAAAAGTTAATATACATTGAACTTATTAATTGTGATTTTTCATTTACTTCACTGTATTTTTTACCTTCATGATAACTCATAATTATAAAATTTTTAGAATAATCATAAACTTCTGGTATAATAATACGATCTTCATTTTTAAAATTTTCTTTTAATTTTATTGTATTTTTTGCTTCTTGTATATAATCTATTTGTAAATGAATATTGTTTATATATTCCATAAATATACTATGAAAACGATTAATTGGTTTTAATAAAAAACATACTATTCTAAGTGCTTTTGCTGTTTTATTAACAAGGTTATTCATATTAGGATGTTTTACTTTAATTGCAATATATTCATTTCTTTTCTTAGAAAATGCTTTATAAACTTGACCTATACTACCAGATCCAACAACTTCTTCTAATACGTAGTCATCGTCAATTTCTTTTTTATAATCATGGAAATATAATTCTTTTGTATGTTCTAAAGAATGCTCTATACAATCTTCTAATACAAAATTTAATTTATCTGATTTTATTACTTTTTTGTAATTTCCCATTATAATCATCTGTAAAAGTTTTATGGCTAGAGGACCACATTTTATTGCAGAATCATTAACCTGTTGAATTGTTTTTTCATTTTCATTTTTCGTGAGTTTATATAGGTTATATATAAATCGCGAATATTGCATAATAATAACAATAAACATATGCTTTATTATTCAATATTTTATTTTTTAAATAAGTTAAACTTATTTTCTAAGTTTTATTAAACTTTATTTATTATATTTTTTGATAACATAAAAAGTAATTGAATATATTCCCATAAAATATTCTTATTATGAACACTAAAGGTATCCCAATTTGCATTGATCTTAATAAAAAGTCGTGACTCATAACTTGAAGATGGCCAATATTCATTTGGATCAGTTTCAAATATTTTATTATCTCTACGACTTATAAGATCTTCTAATGGACTCATTGAATCATAAAATTTTTTAATGATTGCATTATCATCATCATCAACTATTGCTAAATTAATTGATGTTGTTACCATTTGAATTGCTTCATCATCTTCTGGAAAAACAACTATAAGATCTTTTAGAAATAATTTTAAATTCTTATAAAAATTTTTTTCCATTTTTTATTCTATTTTTAATTATCATCATTTTTTTAAATTATATTAAACTCAATTAGTTACTATTTTTGGAAATTTTATTAAAGGAGAATTAAATATTTCATCCTCTAGTATTTCTTGTACTATTTTATTAATTTCTTTTATACAACTTTTTATATAATTATAATAATACATCATTTCTTTATTTACTTTATTTTTTATTTTTGAAATTTTTAAATTGTTTAAAATTTTTATTTTTATATATATCTAATAATACCTTCGCATATATTTCTGTTGTATCCTTAAAATATCCATTTTTATGATAAAATGTTGAACATGCATTACAATAACCACTTCTCCATTGCGATGTATAATCTGTAAAACAATTTTCACATCTCTTTACTGATGGTAAATTAAGATCTAAATCAAAAGTCATTTACGATAAGGACAGTGCCTACAACCGTTTGTACAACAAGGTCTTTTAGATAACTCTTTTGATGTAAATACTCTATATCCACTTGAAGGATCTATATAATAACTTTTATTCTCTTTTATTGCCTCTTTATGAAGTTCTTCAATATCCATTTATATTTATTAAATACAAATTTTTAAATTTTTTTATTTTTTAAAAAAATATTTACTAATATTACATAATTATGTTTTCTGAAACAAATAAAAAAATCAATAACCCAACTGAATTTACTAATGTTGATCTAAATAATGGTGTTAATAAAGCAGCAACTTCATGTACTGTTAAATCATGTTCAGCACCATCAGCAAAGACTGATTGTGTTATTTGTTAATTTGTTAATTTGTTAATTTTTCAATTTCTAACACAAGAATCACCATCGCAGAACTTTTCACCAACTGAATCTTCAGACATCTTCTGTACTACAAATTGTTTAAGACTCTCACACTTTTGATTATATACTGATTCAGTTATTTCTTCATATGGCATCTGTGGATATGCTCCAAAATCACACTTGGGTAAAAATGATACACCCTTAAGTTGATACTGAAAATAATCAAGTGCAGATGCAATATGCTTACCCTCTGTTTCAGGATTAAAAGTAATAGTACAACTTACTTGATTATCTGCCCACCAACGTTGCATATTTGCTGCAAGACTAAGTTGTTCCCACATTGATACATCATTAACTGTGCGAATACCTTCTCCTACATCAATAGGAATTTCAACTACTACTGTTGTAGTTTCAGATCCTACACATGGTTCAATAAAATAACCAGCATCCTTAAGTGGTTGAACAAGGGGACTGTTATTTGCAAGACGCATACGACGAATGTAAAAACGAGATTCTGGAAAATGCATTCCAGGTGTTGCACCTGCTAACAGACTTACTGTTCCTGATGGTTTAACTGATGTCATTTTAATTGACTTGGGAATACAGAACCATTCGCTGTAAATTGTATCCCACTTTTGAACTGTAGTATAACCATCCTTTAACCAATCATTAAGTGTATGAAGATTATTCTTTGAAAGAAACTGTGCAACACCAGTTACACTGCATCCAATACGACGATTACGAAGTTGAACACGGTTTGTTTCAGCATTGTGAGTATTTACAATAGTAACTGTCTTTGCATAAAGATAAGCAAATTTAAGAGTACGAAGAAAATCTTCTTTAGAATCAGCACGATTAAAAAATGATTCTACAAGACAACACATTTCCATATGCTCAAGCGATTGTTCAAGACATGGATTACCTCCCATTACACGATGATCTTTATTGTCAGGTTGATCACACATACGTGAATAATCCTTCATATTTTCTAACCAAGCAAGACCAGGTTCTCCATTAATACAGATACGTTTAGCAACTTCAGTATAATCCATTCCAAGTTCTGCAAAAATAGAATTATTTGATGTCCAACCATAATCCATACGCTGAGGATTTTTAGAATAATCTTTAAGATCCATAAACTCAGCACTATTAGGATCACCAAAAACAATTTCTGCTACACGACGAATATTACCAGATACTACACATTTTCCAATAACATTCATAATATCAACAATTGTTGTAATAGAAATTGGATATCCTAAATTTTTATCAAGTACCTTTACAATCATTTCATGAAGATCAATAAGAGGTTGAGGACCACTAGATACACCTCCAAATGTTTTAAGAGGTGTTCCTAAAGGACGAATTTTAGAATAATCAAAAATTGGTCTAAATCCACATTGATAACTATCAAGTAGAACTCCAAGTGAATTTACCCATCCTTCACGTGAATCTTCAATAATATAAATTTCACCATTATTATCAGGTTTTTCTACAACTATATTACCTGCACCTTTAGTATCAAAACCCATTCCTACACCTAACATACTAAAATCCATAAGATGCATAAATGGTTTAGAAAAATTTTCAGATACACCAATATCCTTTGTTGATACAAATCCACAATTATTAAGACTTGCACCAAGACCTTTCTTATTAATTATATCAGTTCCCATAGACCAAAGACCGCGTCCAGGAGGTAGAAACTTCATTTCAAACATACGTTGATACATTTCTTGAGCAGACTCTTGTGCATGATTTTCATTCCAACCAAGATGAAGTGATTCAATGTGTTTTTTCTGAATATTGTAAGTTCCTTCAACAACACGTTGAATTGTTTCATACCATTGTTCATTTTGACCACTTGGTTTAAGACGGGAATAAGTACGAAGATATACAAGTTCTCCTAACCCATTAAATCCAAAGGGTGGTTTAATTTTAGAATAAGTATTGATAAAAGAATCATCGAGTTTGAAAGTATCCATGTTTTATTTGTTTTAATTAATTAATATTTTATTCCTTAAATTAATTCTTTGTGAAAAGTAATAAAAATATAATTATGGTTAAATTAAGTGATAAAAAAGTAAAAATACCAGTAAATTTAAATAAAGAAACAAGTGGTGGTAAAAGTGTTATTATACCAAATCCTGAATATCTTTATTTACAAACTGAATATTTTGAACTTATTAAACAAGTTCCTAATGATAATCCCAAAGAAAATGAATTTATAGGTGGTATGCCTGTTCAGTTAGAAAAGGGATGTTTAAAACAAATTATTAAACAAAAAAGTTATGTTATGACTTTAAAAGTTGATGGAGAACGTTTTTTAATGTTTTTAGCAAGTAATGGTATTATTTATTTTATAGATCGTTCATTAAATTTCTTTTATTTCATGGATGATTCAAATACCGATCGTCTAATTCCTCTAAATTTAAAACCATTTTTATTTGATGGAGAACTTGTTATGCATAAAAATCATTATGAATATCTTATTTTTGATTGTTTATTTTATCAAAATGAATCATTTATTTATAAACCATATAATATACGTTATGATGTAAGTAATTTTGCTTTAAATAATGTATTTCATGGATATATTAAACAAGCAACAAAACAATTTGTTATTTCACTAAAAGTATGGTACTCAATTTATTTAATAGGAACAGTTTCAGATGTTTATAAATATATCGAAAAAGAAACAAATAAAACTAGAACAAAAGAAAATTATCTTAAAGCAGATGGAATTATCTTACAACCATTTGATACTCCTTATGTTCCATTTGGACCATGGAATAAATACAACAATGTTCAATTTAAATGGAAACCAAGTGATGAATTAACAATAGATTTTAAAATAAAAATTACTGGACCAAATGAATGGAATCTTTTAACAAAATCTGGAGAACCATATATGATTAATCAAGAACATGGAGATCCATTACCAGCAACATGTATTCCATCAGAAACTCAAAAAAGTAAATTTTATGAAAATGAAGTTGTTGAATTTAAATTTAAACCAACTGGAAATCCCAATGGAATTTTATTTATCCCTGTTCGTTCTCGTAATGAAAAAGATGCAAATAGTTTAGGAACAATAAAATCAACAATGTGTGTAATTAAAGATCCATTTTCTCTTGATCTTTTAAAACCTGCTATTAAATTTTTAGAATCAGGTAATACTGAAAAAATAACAAGTGATGCTAAAAGTTATTTAAATTTGTTTTCAACATCTGATTTAATAATGTGTATTCTACCAACATTCTTCACAAAATTAGAAAAGAAAAAGATTAAGGGTGTTTATGATAAATATGTTGAAGAATCTGCAAAAGGACCTGTTGAACTTGAATTTCGTATATTTAAACAAGGTAAATCTGGAAAAGATATAGATAAATTTACTTTCTATTATCTTGAAGATTATCTTAAATCCATGTTTGCATTTGAAATTATAGAATCTATAGACATTATTGAAAATTCAACTGATTCAAGAAAATTAAGAAGCACTTATAAAAATTTAATGAAAGATATCATGGAAGGAAATAGTATTACAAATGAATATAAACATAAAATAAAAAATTATACACTTGAACCTTTATATCCTAAAAAAAAATTATATAATAATCTTACATTTAAACTTGAACTAGCAAATGAAGTTCCTATAAATAAAGTTATTCGATTAAGATCACTTTTTGCAGGAAAAACTGTTAATAATCTTATTCGTGTTAAAATCCGTTATGCATTTACTGTTAATAAACTATGGAAAATAGATCTTACAAAGGTTCAAAGTGCCTATACACTTGAAACTTTACAAGATAAAAATGAAAAATTTGAATGTGAATGTGAATATATTGGTGGTCCAGAAGTTTCTTTTGAAACTTTTATAAATTCCATGGATAATCTATTTAGACTTATCCTTACTCATTCAAATTATTGTGATTCTTGCGTTTAAATATTAAATTTTAAAATTGAATTTACCCCAACACATACCTCTTCCTAATTCATAATCTTTTCGCATTATTTCAATTATTTTATTTTGTTCTAAATTATCTATCCATGCCTGTGTGGGTCCAATATTCCATGGTTGTTTCCAATTATCCATAAATATAGTATCATCTAGTATAACTATGGTATCTTTATGTGATAAATGGAAACAATTATCAATGTCTTGTTTTGCTATATGGTATTCATGACCACCATCAATAAATATAACATCAAATTTAATATTTTGATTTTCACTTATAAATTTAGGAACTGTAATGGTACTATCACCTAATATTAAAGTGTGTCTATTTGGGTATAATATATCTATATACTTTTTTGCAGGTAAAACATAATCATACATACCTAAATCAAATGATAATAAATTTAAAGTTTTATTTGTTTCTAAAAAGAGTTGTGCAGAATGTCCTCCATTAAACCCAATTTCCATAACATTTAAATTTTGTTTAGATATCAAATTTATCAAATCATTAACCTGTTCAGGAATTTGCTCACAATACCCTTCTGATAAATTAAAACCAATAGTATTTAAATATTTTGAAATAGAATACATTTATATTTTATTTAAATTTTAGTTTATTTCTTTATCTTTCTTTAAATAAAATCTTTATTTAATTTAAATAATCCATGTGGGATCAAATTTTAAATGCTTTACAATCTGGTCAAAAAATTGTTGATAAAGATGGTAGAAATGTATTAAGTATTGCAATATTAAATAATGCACCTATACAAGTTATTAATAAAATTATAGATATTTCACCTGAATTTTTATTACAACCAAATAAAGAAGGAAGTCTTCCTATGCATTTTGCATTATCACGTGATCACCCAAATAAACGTTTAATAAATAAAATGTACTACCTTTTTCCAGATAGTTTATATATAGAAAATAAACATGGATTAATGCCTATACAAGTTATTAATGATTCATTAACTATGCAATATATTGAACGTTTAACATCACATGGTAAAGCAGGTTCAAGTTCAAGTTCTTTTGGTAAAAGAAAGTAACTTACCCTTTAATAACTTACCTTTGGTGAATAATAAATTCAAGTATATTAATTATATCAGAATAATCAAGAATATGTTCTTCAAGTTTTTGAATAGGTAGTAATGGAGATCCATAATTAATTTGTCCATCTTTATTAGTATTTATTTTAAATAAAATAATATCATTGTCTTCAATATTATTTTGATTTGTAAAAACAACAGGTATTTTAATACTATTTTCATGTTGAGGAAGTAACATATCAGGTATATCTTTACCATTATAATTTACTTTCCAACGATTACCTCTAAATTCTTCAACATTAAGTGAAATATATGGATTTTGAAGAATATTAATTTTAACATTTTTATTAATTTTACCAGGTGTATAAATACTATTTAATGGAATAAAAATAATAAATGTTCCTTTTTCTTGACTAATATTTTCAAATGAATCATCAAAATTTGTACTTATAGTTAAAGATGTTGATATAGGATGTATAATATCAATCAGGTACATTAATATATCAAAACGTATTTTATAAGTTTCTTTTGTTTTATCAATACCTTTAAAAGTAATAATATCAAAAGGGTAAAATATATTTTCTTCAGGATCGTAATATCCATCCATAACTGTATTTGCTAAATTAGATTCTTTAGAAATACCACTTGGTGAAGTTTGACCCATTTCGTTTATAAAAAAAGAAGTTCCTGATTCATCAAAGTAAAGAAGAACTCTTATAGTATCAATAGGAATACTTGTAAATAAAGTATTTTTTAATTTATCTTTTGGTGAATATAAAGTAAATCTTTCAAAAGGTAATGAATCAAAAAATTTCTGTTTTTTCTTAAAAGTAGATTCTTTACCAATATATCCAAAATACTCTAATGAATCTAATAATTGTTTTTCAGTAAGAGTATTTAAACCTTTAAATGCACGACTTTCAATTGTTTTTGTTCCTGGAATATAAACTGCTGAAAGTATATCTGGATCTGGAATATCTTTATTAAACCCATT
>Ga0304730_1001381_pt1 | contig 18526 bp, 15 predicted proteins | sample M_130628_MF_Meta_FD_190474 | JGI IMG/M metagenome (GOLD analysis project Ga0304730, IMG submission 190474) | Freshwater microbial communities from Lake Montjoie, Canada to study carbon cycling - M_130628_MF_MetaG (v2) (version 2) | ecosystem: Environmental > Aquatic > Freshwater > Lake | place...
TATCGTCTGTGAGTGAATCAAGGGCATCATTTGTTTTCTTTGTTTCTACAAAGTCATATCCTAGTCCAACAATATTGGCAACCTTTGCATTAATTGCTGCATAGTTATATGTTGATGTTTCATACACTACAGATAGGTATTCAAGGTTATATGTTGGCTCTACTAAGTCGAACATAGCATAGCCTGTAATAGCTTGTGCTAGTAAATTTTGTTGTGTTCCTGTTCCTTCTACGCCAGTAAAGGACTTAGAAAATTCTCTGCTAATCTTGCGCTTGAATGAAGATCCTAGACCCCTAACTTTTTTTAACTCATCTATGCCAGCAGCAAATGGGTCATTACTTACTTGATCTTTTTTTAAGGAGAACCAGTCTGCTGTGTTTGAAATATCAATTATGTTTTCAGAACTCTCATCGTCAATAAACTCTACGCTCATTTCATACCCCTTAACTTCTTCATTTCGTCTTTATAATTACCAATATCTAGAGGGTCTGGAACTAGTCCCCAGTCAAGTCTTTTCTTTTGATATTCAAATTCTTCGTCGTCAATTTTTCTTCTTGCAGAAAGAAATTTAGGCCTGCCCTCGTGTATACCGAATGAGCGAACCTCTCTAGCCAAAGCATCGACCTTGGAGCTATTTCCTTTTTTGGACGTGACCGAAAGAAAGTTGCCATCATCGTCTCCAATCCATCTGCCATCTGGCATTTCCCAGACATATATCCCTAGAGTAGATTCTTCTTCAAGGACTTTAGTGTTTATACGGTTAATATCCATAGTAATTTATTTTACCATTACTTCCTGCATAAGTCCATCTTTTTGTCACAAGTCTGGACAAATTTATATACTTTGCAACACAATCCAGTCATTGTTGTATGACTCAATGCCTTTTTCTGTCAGAACAATTGACGGATCTATGACTGAGACTGCAGGTCTGCCAACATACAGGGCATAATGGGCGGCAACGATAGATGCTGTCAATTCCTTTGCGTATATAGCAATATTGTTATATAGACATGAGGGTCCACCTGAGCTTAAATAATTAAACTTTAATACGCCTGAAGCAGGTAATGTTAGAACTAATACAACATGGTGGAGTTGATTTGCAGAGAATACATTTGCTATATTTGTCTGGCTTGTCTTGTCTACTCCGTTTACATAGATTTTTAATATATTGGTCTTTGTTATGGTCCCGCCGTTTGTCCAAGAGTACCTGGAAGCCGCGTATGAGCCCGTTACAACGGTGTCTAGCAAAGTGTTAGCTGTAAGGTCAGAGGGCGTTAAAAACATCTCTAATGACTTCACAGAGCCTGTAGTGGTCAAATTAAAACCAGCGGTGGCCTTAGTTCTTATTCCGTTGTCATTATGTCTAGATAAAAGCGGGTAATTTAAAGATCCTAAATAATACTCAGTTGAAGATGAAATTATGTCTCCATAATTATCGGCATAGACATCCTTGTTTGTATAAAAGCTAACTGCAAAATATGCCAGTCTTGGCAAGAATTTACTAGCATCTGTAGTTGTCATAGTTATTTTAATATGGACAACCCCAACATTGCTAAATGAATCTTTTGTATATTGAGGTAAAGGCTGTCCATTTACACAGTACTGCCAATTTGTTCCGTCCACGCTTGATTGAACTGTAATATTTAAATCATTTCTCCACTCAACTTTTGAGCTTACAAATGGGATTTGGCTAGGTATTAAAAAATAGTCTTGAAGAATAAATGTTTTTGATTGTACTGTGTCTGTTTTGTAAAAAGAAATATATCCTGCAGATTCATTGTAGTATGTATTGCTATCAAGAAATTCCGACCAATTTCTATTTATTGGATAAGAGTATTGAAATTGTGATCGTATTGAAGCATCGGTGCAGGAAAAAAGAACTCCCTCATCTGGTGAAACAACTTGAATGGCGGGAGCAGAAAAATTACCATCTCCATAATGTCTTTGTACAGATGCAGTAGAAAGAGAATATCTATAAATTGCAGGAGCATCAATTACAAAAGAATCTCCAGATGTTGTAGTGGGTCCTATGGCAATTGATAAATTTGTATTTGTAAATTTAAAATCGGGATCAATAGATTTACTTGCAGCCAACCTTCCATCTACATATAAAGAAATTGAATATACTGAATATACTCCAACTAGATGAAGCACTCTTTTAGAATAGGTAATTGGATATCTAATTAATTCTGTAGCAGATACTTTAAAAACAACATCTCCGTTTTCAATATACAGCCCTATATTATTTGAATTATCTGCCATTATTGGAGTTGCAGCAGATGAGGCAATTAAAGGATATACAAAGCATTCAATTGTAAAATCATTATCTGATGAATACTTTGTTCCCATTCCTTCAGTTGTTGAAATTCCATAATAGTTTTTAGTTATAGGTAATGTTATATATGAAGTATTTGTTATTTTTGTTCCTGACACCCCGCCTGAAATTAAAGGTAATATGTCAGATACTGGTGAGCCAGTATATGTTCCATTGTTGCCACATCCAGAAGAATCTAAAGCGGTAGTACCAGAGGATTCATCTAATGCCCAAAATCCAATTGGATGATCTTTGATTACTTTTAGTTGATACGACATATCTTTATTATACCCTACCCCATTTAATTTTATTCCATCCACGCTCATGAAAATAGTAAAGAATCGTTTTGGTTAAAACCTCAAAACTTGCAATAGCACCAGCGGTGATTGGCTCTTTTGTTATAAACCAAGAAATAGCAAATGTGTCTGCCGTCCCAATTATGCGCCATACAATAGCCTTTAAAGCAGATCTTTTTTTAGTTACATTCATGAAGGCCACTCCATATTATTTGGCTTAGTCACAAGGTTCCAGATTTTAGATGCCCATTTCTTTACGTTTTTGCGTAGCCGATATAGCATGAATTTCTGCCCCCAAATCTACTTGTTCAATCTTGTATCCCACATCTCGTCCATAAACTATGTTAGTAATGTTGGGCAGTCTTAATACCATTGCTCCGTCCATAAATTCATCTTTGGCAATGTATTCTTTTACCTGATCAAACTTAAGCGGGTCTTTCTCGCTTGTGTTGTATGTATTTCTAACTCCAAGTAGTACTTGATTTGTTCTGTTTCCCGCCTCTTTATAAAGGGCATGGTGTCCTTCATGCCATGGCTGATATCTTCCAAGCATTAAAGTTGTTGGGGCGGACCAATCATGAAGGCTAAACTTGTCAATAATATAAGATACCTTTTGATTTTCATCTAGGTTATGGCTTACAAAAGATGCATCAAATTCTGTAGGACGCTCAAACATTTTATTTGTATCTTCAAATCTTCCTTCTGCTAGGGTATCCATAAAAATTAAAATATCTGGCTTGCCAAATGCTGCACGAGTTAAGCTTGTGGGACAAATGAAATCTACAATTACTGTATGTCCTTGTCCGCTTAACATTCGTGCCATTTCACCTAAACGACGAGCATGCTCAATTCTATCTTCAATATTAAATCCTAGGTCAGAGTTAATTGTTGCACGAACATAATCTGCATTTAAATGAATTGCATTGATGCGTTCTTTTAGGGCGGTAGCCAATGTTGTCTTCCCGCTTCCAGGTAGACCTATAATTTGTATAATCATGTTAACCTATAATTTCGTTATAAATATCTGTAGCTTGTTTCAAGACAGATAAAGTTTCTTCATCCGTTATTTCTATAGATGCATTAGATGTAACATTATTAGGAAGATGAATATTAAGATTATCGCTATTAATTCTATCTATAACATCTTGTGGGTCAAATATTTTTGGAATTACATTAATATGTTCTGATATTTTATTAATAACAATTTCTGGATTTTGAGTCAGTGTATTAAAATCAATTATAAGCAAATTGTCTTTATTTTCACGGACTGTTTGAAGCCAAACTAAGTTTTCTGAAACTAATTTAAAAATTGAATCAAAATCATTAGGGTCATACTCAAACATCTTTATTGTGCTTTTAATGCTATCAATAGGATTTCTAATTGGAACAATAACCAAATCAAATTTTGATGGTCCTTCTGTTAATGTTTTAAGATTATGTAATTGTTTAAATCCTAATTTCTGATCTATATCATTGCCTTCAAACGCAAAAGCAGTCAAGTAGGATAGATAGACATTTCCTGATCTCGGAAACCCATCAATCACTAAAGTTTTTCTGTCTCCCGTTCTTATTTCATTTCCGTTTGCCAAAGGCTTAGGTAGAAATGAATTATCTAATATTTCAACAAACTCGTCGTGTTCTGCATCATAAAACATGCCAATTCCTGCAAACTTAAAACGAAAATTTGCGTTGTAAGAAGTTTGTATCCAATTTCCTTCTAATCCAAGAGAGGCAATAAAATCTTTACCTTTTTGTTCGCTTTCTATGCCGTCAACAATTATGTCTGAGTTATCTATTGCGATTACTTCAACAACAACATTGTTATCATCTATTCTTGCAAAACTAGCCATTATTTTGGTGTCCTTACTATAACTATTCCTGAGCCGCCAGCAGAATATGCTCCTGCTCCACCGCCTGTATTTGCTGTTCCAGGAGTTGCAGAATAAGTGTTTCCAGCACCAGTTCCACCGCCTCCAAGACCTCCCACTCCTTGTCCACCATTAGCTGGAGATGCGTTAGTTGATCCACCACCACCTCCTGCATAATAAGTAGATGTTCCAGTTATTGAAGATGTAGCACCAATACCACCATTGCCAGCTCTTCCTATAGATCCAGAAGATCCATTTATACTTCCAAGACAAGGTGCTCCGACTCCTCCAGCTCCACCTCCGCCGCCTCCGCCGCCTCCTGTGCCGCCCCAAAGTCTTCCAGAGCCTCCTGCGTAACCTTCAACAGGCGAATAGGAACCAGAATTTCCTGCTCCGCCTCCGTAATTTGATCCTCCGTATGAAAGAGAGCCTCCGCCGCCAGAGCCCCCCGTTGTTCCATTATTTACTAAATTAGCAACTCCATCATAAGATCCACCGCCACCACCTCCTGAAGCTGAAATAGTTGATGCAAACGCTATTGAGCTAGTGCCACCTGGTGTGCCTCTAGCTGAACCACCAGCAACTGCTCCGCCTAGTCCAACTACTACGGCTCTTGTTCCAGCGGCTACAGAGCTTGCTGTTCCAGTTCTAAATCCACCAGCGCCTCCACCGCCGCCTACGACAGAGTTTCCTGAACCTCCACCTCCAGCAACAATAAGATATTCAATGTTTAATGTTTGATTTGTAACAAGTGATCCCGTTCCAGTAAAACTTCTAATGAAATGTGTTCCATTGCTAATATCTGTTCCAGTTGACCCAGTGAATGGGTCAACTGCTGGAGTAACTGAACTACTTGCAGCACTTGCTGCAGAAGTTCCATTAGCGTTTGTTGCCGTGACTGTAAAAGTATATGCAGTTCCATTTGTCAATCCTGAAACTGTGATTGGAGATGACCCTGTACCAGTAAATGATCCTGGACTAGATGTTGCTGTATACGTAGCTGCTGCACCGCCTGTTGCACCTGCTGTATATGCTACAGTTGCACTTGCATTTCCTGAAGTAGCAGTTCCAATTGTTGGAGCCTGTGGAACACTTGTTGCAGTAACGCCTGTTGAGGCGGAAGAGGCAGAAGATGTTGCATATCCATTTGATGCAGTTACCGTATAAGTATAAGATTGAGATGATGCTAAATTTGTAATAGTAAATGGAGAAGTTGCTGATGTAAATGTAGCTGGAGATGTAGAAGGATTTGGAGTAGCTGTAAATATTGTTGCCGCCCCGCCAAGTTCTGATGGAGTAAATGTTAAGCTTGCTCTTCCGTTATTATATGCACGACCTGATGGAACATCAGTTGCAGTTCCAATTGTTGGAGCGGCAGGAGTAGGAGGAGTAATATATGTACTCCATAATCCAGCCATATAAATCTGAACAGATCCAAGAGTTGTATTAAAATATAGATATCCTTCTGCTGGAGCAGCAGGTCTATTGCCTGTAGTACCTGATGGATATTGGGAGTTTAACCCAGATTTTCTAATTGCCATTACTCAAACCTCCAGCCAACTGTTGCACCTGTATAGACAAGTACGGAACTTGCCTGATTTACATCTATTATAGCATCATCTGCTACTGCATTAATGTTACTACCGTTTCTTGCTATTGTGATATTATTTGTTGCCGCCGTCCCTGTTGCGTCAAATACTTGAATTTCATCGCCTAATGTAGGAGAGGCGGGAAGAGTCAAAGTCCTAGCAGCAGTAGTATTTACAAAATATTTATTATTAGCAGCTAAAGTTATATTTGAAGATACAGTAGAAGATGCTGGTCCTGTAACAATTGTTACGCTTCCGCCCAAAGAAACGGCGGAACCATTAACGGTAATTGCTGAATTAGTTAAAGATCCATTGCCTATATTAGTTAAAGTATTAGATGCTCCAGATATAGTTTTATTGGTTAATGTCTGGGTTCCCGCCAAAGTTGTAAAGTCGGCATCAGATAATGCCGTATTAAATTGGGCGGTAGTTCCAGTAAAAGTATTACTTGCAAGATCAATTGTTTTATTAGTTAATGTTTGGGTTCCATCAATTGTAAGAGCATTAGGCAATGCTGGGCCAACTTCTTGCCAAGTTGTCCCATCCCATACTCTTATTAATTTAGCCATTATACTGGATACCTCACAATAACTATTCCTGAACCGCCAAAACCACCATATCCAGTTCCGCTTGCTCTTTCAGAACCTCCTCCACCACCACCTGTATTAACTTTTGCAGCAACTGCGGTTGCGGTAGAACCATTGGATCCTCCACCTAATCCACCAATTCCTGGGGTACCGCTTCCTGATACATAAGATGAACCGCCGCCGCCTCCTGCATAATACCCACGGTCACCAGTGCCAGTTGAGATTGCCCAAGATGAGTAAGTAGCACTACCAATTCCTCCGTTACCAAGACCGTGTGTTGCATCGCCATTTGTTCCAACAGCTCCTGCGCCTCCGCCGCCTCCTGCGCCGTAGCTTGGACCACTAGCGCCAACACCGCCATTATTTCCCTGTCCAGCAGTTCCAGCTCCATATGTATTAGCAGGATTATACATTCCGCCGCCGCCAGAACCGCCTGCGGAAGGAGTTCCAGTTAGTGATCCTCCTCCTCCTCCGCCGACTGCTATTGTTCCTGAACCAAACTGACTAGATCCACCATTTCCACCAGGTGATGGATTTTGTGAAGCACTAGTACCGCCTGCTCCGACAGTTACTGTGTAATTAGTTACAACTAATGATTGATTTGAAGCATATACTAAACCTCCAGCGCCACCGCCTCCGCCGTGCAATGTAGGACCACCAGCTCCACCTCCAGCAACAGTAAGTACATCTGCAGTAATTGATTGTGTTGGGGCAAACGTTCCTGATGATTTAAATGCGTGATACCAATAAGCACCGTCTGTAGTAATTGCTCCCCCAGTTGCTTTAACACCTGATGTACTGGCATCTGTATAAAATGTTCCTGAAGAAGTAAACGTATGGTATGTATTTCCACCTGATGTAGTAACTACCCCACCAAATGCTTTTTGTACAGTTCCTGCGTATTTAAAAATTACTAAACCTGAACCTCCGTTACCGTAAGTAGAGAAATATCCTCCTCCGCCGCCACCACCAGTATTAGCATAAGCATTTTCATTGTAATTACGTGGGTTTCTATCACCCTGTCCGCCACCACCTGCAGTACGTACAACTGAGTTGTTATCTTCAGAAGAACCTGAACCACCGCTTGCATACCAATAAGTACCGCTTACGTTGTCACCAGTACCAGTTGCAGCACCCCAAGATGAATAAGCGGAAATTCCAACACCGCCAGCACCAGGTGTAGCACCTGCATTACCCCCAACACCACCAGCACCGCCACCACCAGCACCTCTATTAAAGGCAATTGAAGCAACATTTCCGCCTGCATATCCTTCTACGGGAGAATAACTGCCAGCATTTCCTGTTGCACCATTACGAGCAACGCTTGTATTATCGTGTGCTCCGCCACCAGAACCGCCAGTACTTCCAGTTCCTCGGATTGCACCAGTTCCTCCACCAGTTGAAGTTATTGTAGTAATTCCTGTGCCAGATATTGAACTATTAGTTCCATTACCTCCGCCTCCGCCGCCAGCACCTACTGTAATTGTGTAAATAGATGCGCCTGCGATTGTATTACCTGTAACTGATCGTACTCCTCCAGCACCTCCGCCGCCGCCATATCCTCCAGCACCACCAGCAATAACAAGAAAATCAACTGAAAGGCTAGACGGAGTTACGCTGTTGCTTGCAGCACTTGATGCAGATGTTCCATTTGCATTAGTTGCAGTTACTGTAAATGTGTAAGCTGTTCCATCTGTTAAACCTGAAACTGTAATTGGTGATGAGCCTGTTCCAGTAAATGATCCTGGACTAGATGTTGCAGTATATGTGGCTGCTGCGCCACCTGTTGCACCTGCTGTGTAAGCAACAGTTGCGCTTGCTGATCCTCCAACAGCTGCACCAATTGTAGGTGCCTGTGGAACTGTTGTTGCTGTAACTGATGATGAAGCGGAACTTGCAGAAGCTGTTCCATAATTATTTGATGAGACTACAGTATAAGTGTATCCCGTGCTTGATTGTAATCCTGTAATTGTAATTGGAGAAGCTGAACCGCTTGCAGTAAATGATCCAGGAGAAGAAGTTACGGTATATGTTCTACCAAGGACTGTTCCTGGTGTAAATGCTACTGAAGCTGAACCATTATTATATGCCCGTCCGCTTGGTACATTTGTTGCAGTAACTCCCGTTACTGTTGAAGAGATTCCGCCTACTTGCTCCCATCCATATGTTGCACCTGTATAAATTTCTACAAAACCTGTTTGAGTATTTGCATACATGTCTCCTGCTGTTGGAGAAGCGGGGCGGGAAGCAGTATTGCCTCTACTAGTATGTCCATTTGCTGCTGTAGCATGTGTTGAAACTGCAGATGTTACAGATGTTGATGTTGCTAAACTTGCTGTGTTTGAAATTCCGTGAACAGATGTTGTTGTAGAGTTATGTGCAGAAACTGCGGCTGAAACTTCAGCATCAGTTGCTGCATCAGTTGATCCACTAAATAAATTTGCTATATCTCTGATTCTAGACATTACCAGCTCACATTTCCAGTACCAGCAGTAAATCTATAAATTTTATTTCCGCCAGAAGTAGTTTTAGTGTAAGTTAGACCAGCTGCAATAGAAGTTAAATCTGCATATTGTGAAGGGTAACTAATAATAACAACTCCAGATGCGCCACTTCCAGAAGCAACAACAGTGCCTCCATTACCAGAAGCATCTGCACCATCTCCTGTATTGGCAGTCTTTGCACCTCCAGAGCCTGAGCCCGAGCCGCCTTTTGCATAAACTACAGCAGAACCTGAAATAGAATTAGATACGCCAGGTGATGGGTCCCAAGCAGAGCCACCGCCTCCGCCTTGTCCACTTGCACTACCACCAGCGGCAGCAACCCAAAAATAACTAGTTAGTGGAGAGCCTTGATAGCCCTCTACTGGAGAGTATCCTCCTTCATTTCCAGCTCCAGGCGATCCCCAGTTACCGCCTCCATTGGAACCACCGCCTCCGCCTGAACCTCCTGGGCCTCCAGCCCCAGCGCTTGTCCCAGTTGATCCGCCGCCGCCGTATCCTCCGCCAGTTGATGTTATTGTACTAAAAACTGAATTGCCACCTTTTGTACCATTTCCAGCAGCACCAGAACTTGCAGGACCTCCTGCTCCTCCAGCACCAACTGTTACAAGATACGGTGTTGAGTTGGCAACAGATAATGTAGATGACCTATACCCACCAGCACCACCAGCTCCGCCACCGTTATAACTTCCAATAGGGGCTCCACCACCGCCGCCGCCGCCTGCAACTACAAGATAAGTTAAACTTGCAGGAGCTCCGTAAGGGGTTACTGAACTACTTGCAGCGCTTGCTGCAGACGTTCCATTTGCGTTTGTTGCTGTAACTGTAAATGTATAAGCGGTTCCATTTATTAAACCTGACACTGTAATCGGACTTGATCCTGTGCCTGTAAGTCCTCCTGGACTAGAAGTTGCAGTATAGGAAGTAACTGTTGATCCGCCTGTTGCTCCTGCTGTATATGCGACAGTTACACTTGCATTTGCTCCAGTAACGGCTCCAATTGTTGGAGCTTGTGGAGCGGATGTTGCAGTTACTGCGCTACTTGCAGATGAGCTAGAAGATGTGCCAAAATTATTTGTAGCAGTTGCTGTATAAGTATAAGAAGTTGAAGATTGCAGGCCAGTTACAACTAATGGACTAGAGGCGCCAGATGCGGTATATGATCCTGGAGATGAAGTAACTGTAAATGATGTTGGCAACCCGCCGTTTGTTCCAACGCTAAATGCTACTGATGCCTGTCCATTATTATATGCTCTACTTGAAGGTTGATTTGTAGCAACTACTGAAGTAGGCTGTCCTGGAAGAACTGGGGAAGATGCAAACCAGCCTTGTGCGGTGTACATTTCCATGTAACCTAAATCACCATTATAATAAACATCGCCAATTGATGGAGATGCTGGTCTATTGGCAGTTGTTCCTTTTGGAACACCACCTAAACTAGTTGCTTTTATATCTGCCATTATCCAACCTTCCAACCATATGTTGCGCCTGTGTAAACTAATGTTGCCCAGTATCCATTGGCGTCAATTATAAAATTTCCTGCATTGCCGTTAATTAAACTAGAATTTCTTCCTAGGGTTATATTATACGTTGCCGCATTTCCTGATGCATCAAGTATATCAACTTGATCATTTTGAGCAGGAGATGCAGGTAATGTTAATGTTAGGGCGGATGCTGAAGTAACAAAATATCTTCTTCCCGCCACCAATGTAGTATTTGCTGATATAGCTGAGGAAATCTCAGTCTTTCTATTAGACAAAGCATTTGTTACGGTTGTAGCAAAGTTTGCATCATCTCCTAATGCCGCCGCTAATTCATCTAGAGTATTTAGGGCGGCAGGAGCAGAAGCAATAAGATTATTTATTTGTGTATTTACAATAGTGTCTATCTCAGCTTGTGTATATGTATTAGTTGAATTTAAATTAGTTACTGTTACTACTTCTAGAATATCATTTACTGCTGCCGCCGCAGTTAATGTGATTGTATTATTTCCTGAAGTTGTATAGTCGGTGGTACGAAGCAAAAGCATTCCATTAAAAAATACCTGCTCATATGTATCTATAAATGGGACGGTAGTGGTAAAAACTGTTTGTGCCGCAGTTGCAGTAAATGCCTGTCTGCGAATAATATTAGGATCAAATGTTCCAGAAGTTGAATCTGACTCTATCCAAATTTGCCCAATAACTGGGCTAGATGGAGCATTGTCAGAATATGAAGATCCCTTTACATCTAATGTGTTTAAGGCTACTGGGGAATATGTAGCACCTGCTGAAGAATATGGAATTTGTCCAGTTGTAGGAGAGGTTGTTGTTCCTGTTCCGCCATATTGGGTGGGAAGTAAAGAATGTGAATCTAAAGTATTATTAGTTGAAAGAATTACGCCAGATGCATTATTAAGCCCATTAACAATGAGCTTATTTTTAACTTTAAAATCTTTATCTGACAACTTGGTTCACATATCCCCTAATTGGTATAGATTAATTATAACATTGTTTTTATGTTGTGTATCTTATGATAAGAATACCTGAGCCGCCATTATTTCTTAATCCCATGCTTCCACTAACAGTTGCTCCGCCGCCGCCGCCTGTATTAGGAAAACCAGAAGTAGAGGTTTGATAATTTCCGCCATTTCCGCCGCCACCCCAACCACCTGCGCCACCAATGCCACCGCTTGCATCAGAACCACCACCGCCGCCTGCGTAATAACCTCTTACATCGCCTGTTCCTGTAGCGGTTGCCCAAGTAGAGTAATTTACTCCAACGCCACCCCAACCGTTATTAGAACCACTGGGAGCTCCACCAGCTCCACCAGCACCACCACCACCTGCTGAAGCATAAGGGGATGAACTTGCGCCTTGGTTATTTCCACCAGCATAACCTTCTACTGGACTATATGATCCAGCATTTCCAGCACCACCAGTATATGAAAGTGAACTACTGCCACCAGCGCCACCGCCTGAACCACCAGCAGAGCCATTGGCGGGATTACCTGCACCGCCACCTGTTGAAGATGTTCCATTAAATACTGAGTTAGTTCCATTATTACCATTATTTCCACCTTGAACGCGAACACCACCAGCGCCAATAATTGCTGGGTATTTAGTCCCTGATGTAAAACTTTGCGCCGAGAAATATCTAAATCCGCCTGCGCCACCGCCGCCTTGACCACCTGATCCGCCTCCTGCAACTAGGAAATACTCTGCACCTGTGATAGATGCTGTTGGGGCAAATGTTCCTGATGAATAAAATGTATGATATGTATATCCACCTGAAGTAGTTACGGTTCCGCCAGTAGCCTTAGAGCCAGTACCAGATTCAACATACTCACTTATTCCGTATAAAGTAGCAGAACTAAATTCTGTAAAATTACTACCTGAAAACAAACTCAATGTAACACGAGTAATAGCAGTTGTTGGCGCATAATTTCCAAGAAAATTACCCACTATAGCAGTTGTTCCGTTTGTTTGCGAAGCAGCATCTCCAAGAGTTGGTTTTGAAAGAGTACTGCTTGCATAATTGGCAATGTAAACATCACCTGTTCCAAATGTAGATGCTGTGTAACTGTTTTTTGCCACATTACCAAAAAATAATTCATTTTGAGAATCTCCTACAACAGTAGTAGCCTCACGATAAAATTGTCTATATGCATAATTTCCAACTGTTCCGTCATTGTTGTATGCCACTCTAAGCGTGCCATAGGCGGCAGTATCACGAGCAGAATAAACAATTTTTAAGTCAGTATACGTTTGTGGAATGTTGGTAAAATCAATACTAATAGCACCACCTGAGCCAACAGTTATTGTTTGAATTTTAGTTATTGAGCTAGTCATTAGACTGGGTACCTCACTATCACTATTCCGCTACCGCCAGCACCGCCGTTAGTTCCATAAGAACCACCACCGCCGCCGCCTGTATTAGGCTCGCCAGCAAAACCTCTTTCATAATATGCGCCACGCCCGCCGCCGCCGACTCCAGCTGCTCCAGCGGTTGTTTGATTACTTACGCCTGATCCACCGCCGCCACCACCACCATAAAAACCATCATAATTGCCTGTTCCAGTTGTTGAAGCCCATGTTGCATAAGTAGATGTTCCTGAACCACCAGCACCCGCTACGCTGTTATTTCCATTTCCACCTACTGCACCCGCTCCACCGCCGCCACCAAAAGTAGGGGCAGCACCACTACCGCCATTGTTTCCTTGTCCTGCTACTCCAGTTCCACCAGCAGAAGAAGTTGAACTTCCACCACCTGAACCGCCATTGCCGCCGTCTGATGCGCCACCACCAGAAGCAGTTAAAGAACCAAAGACAGAGTTTGAGCCAGTACCATTATTTGTTGCACCAGCGCCGACTGTAACAGTTTGAGCGGAAGATATGGATTGAGAAGCACTAAACAAAACACCACCAGCACCACCACCACCGCCACCGCCACCGCCGCCTCCTGCAATAGTTAATACATCACAAGTCAAAGCGGTAACGGGAGTAAAGGTTCCCGATTTTCTAAATGCGTGATACCAATAAGTTCCGTCAGAAACAATAATGTCTCCACCACTTGCTTTAATTTGTTTTGCTCCTATACCATAAAGCGTCCAAGTTGATGTTGATAAAAATGGACTAGAAGGTGCGTACTCAGTAACTATGTTAATAGAGTTAATTGATTGAGTATTTTTCCAAGTGCTTACGGTGCTTCTTAGTTGTGATGATTGAAAACCTCCTCTGCACAAAACTGATTTCCATGTTTTGTTATTAGCATAGTCCATAATTTGCCATACTACAATTGAACGACTAGCACCAGTTAATCCGTCATAAGTGTATGGTTGATTATTGTTAGTGCTTGAATTGACATTTGTAGCACTATTTTGAAGTGCGCCTATGCTATTGTAATTAGTGCTAGTAGAAATAATATCTCCATTAAACTGAATGCCTGTTGAATAAGCACCTGATGTAATGATTGCATTTTGCACTAAAACTAAATCAGTATAGGTTTGTGGAATATTGGTAAAACTTATTGTTGTAACAGTTGAGGAAAGAGTTACCTTTCCAATAGCAGTGTAAGTAGATGTAGCTGGCATTTGATTATCCCTTAATTCCGTAAAGCGTAAATGTAGAATTTGGTGCTAGATTTGTTATTGAGAAGTTTGCTTCTGCAATAGTGATGCTTGTAATTGCAGCCGTATCAAACCAACCACCACCATTAAACATCCAATACCCAGAACTTCCAACAGATTGACCATACAAACTTTTAAAAGTCTTATTTTTATTTGTGCTTGTATAGTCTAAAATATCAACCACGGCAGGACCAAATATATTTGCGGCACCACCTGCTCTTGCAACCAGACCTTGTAATGAGGCACTTTTGTCTCCCGTAACAGACCCAATAGTTGCGTACATGCGTGAGTTGTAATAATTTGTGGCATTGCCATTAAAGCGTACTGCTACATCTGCGTCATAATAAGAAGCTGTGCAAGCAACTGACATTCTTATCTGCAAATGCTTGTATGTTTGAGGGATAGAGCTAAATGTTACTGAAGTAGCATTTGCTGCTACAGTAGTTGTAGCAATTGGAAAATATGCACCTGCATCATGTGTAATTGGAATATAATTTGATGTAGCTGTACTTGCTGTACCTGTACCAATTGCATTTACTGCTTTTACTCTAAATATATAAGTTGTATCAATTGTTAAACCTGTAACAGTTGCTGATGTTGCTGTTGAAGTTCCGTCCGAAAATACTGTATATGTTGATCCGCTATTTGATGAATACTCAACTATATAATCTGTAATTGCAGATCCACCATTTGAACCAGGTGCTGTCCATGCAATTAATGCTTCTCCATCTATTCCTGTATCTGCTGCCGTTACAGAAGTTGGTGCCCCTGGCACATTTACTGTAGTTACAGAATTTGATGCAGATGATGCATTTGATATTCCAAAAGCATTTGTTGCAGTTACGGTAAATGTATATGCAGTACCTGCAGTTAATCCAGTTATTGAAATTGGAGAAGTTGCGCTAGATACAGAAATTGATCCTGGATTAGATGTTGCAGTATACGTGCTAATTGCAGCATCACCAAAATCATTGGGTCCTGTAAATGGAACAGATGCTGTTAATGCAGTTAAACTAGCTGTACCAATTGTTGGAGGAAGTGGCACTGCACCATTTACTGCAACAGATACCCATGCAGATCCTGTCCATACTTCAAATGCTTTCTTTTCTGTATTAAAGAATAAATCTCCAGCAGTTGGGGATGCTGGTCTTTGAGAAGTTGTTCCTCTTGTATATGCTACAGATGGTGTTATCCAAGAAGTACTTGTTCCGTCTGTTGATAATACTTTTCCAGAATTACTTGTTTGTAATGGAAGTATTGCATTTAAAGTATTAGTGGTTGATGTTTGTCCTGTTCCGCCTTGATCTACAGGAAGCGGGGACGGAAGAGTAAGGCCTGTCTTAACCTTAAAATTCTTGTCAGCCATTATTACCTCAGATCAAATTAGATTATGGAGCTACTACTTCTTGCCAATTCAAATCTGCTTCAACCCATGTAAACATTTTGCCCTCTACTACAGGCATAGGTGTTGGAGCATCCCAAACACATGTCTGCTCATCTAGAACCCATGAAGGATATGGCTTTGGTGCAATAAATGCATCGCGTACACGATCAAACTTCATTCCAATTCCAGCGTAATTCTTTCTCATGTTTCCGTTATAGGATGTTTGTACCCATGTGCCACCAAGTCCAAGATCATCTGCAAGGAATTCTTGTCCTCTGTGTTCTTGATCATTTCCTACAACAAGTACTCTTACTACAATGTCGTTCTCATCTACTTCTGCGAAATGTGCCATTTTTTATATCTCCTTAGATTACTAGTACTGCTGCTTCTTCAGCAGTCAATGGTTGTCCAGCAATAAGTTTAGCTTTTGCTGATTCTTTTAAGGCCGCTTTTGCTGCCTCATCTGATTCACGAGCAGTTCTTGCTTCTTCTGCTGCCGCCATGTCGATCACACGCTGTGCGATTTCTTCGGCGGTCAATGGAACAATAGACTGTACTCCTGTTGAGCAATCTACTATTACTTTTGTTAATTCTTCTGACATTTTATGCCTCCATTATTTCTAATATCTACCATTTTACCATTTATGTAATGATAAAGCTATTAAATTTTATACTGGATATCTAACTATAACTATTCCTGAACCGCCGTTTCCACCGAATCGGAATGAATTTGGATACCAGGAACCAGCACCGCCACCGCCACCGCCAGTGTTTGCAACTCCTGTAAGTCCAACACCAAATATTCCTCCTGCAGCGCCTCCGCCAGAACCTCCAGCACCTATGTTGCCACCATTACGAGAACCACCGCCGCCACCTCCAGCAATATATCCAGAAACACCAGAACCTGTTGCAGTTAGAACTCCAGATAAAGATCCCCAGTTAGTAACAGAATTTGTACCTGGGCCACCAGCTCCAGTCTGACCAGAAAGAGCAGTCTGACCCACTCCTCCAGCACCTCCACCACCGCCTGCGTATTGACCTGAATGTCCATTTCCACCTGCAAATCCTTGACCAGAAGTTCCAGCACCACCAGATAAACCAATTGCTTGATCTCCTTCTCCGCCTCCGCCAGAACCTCCAGCACCTGCTCCTTGTACAGATCCATCTGATGTACTTGCACCGCCACCGCCGCCAACAGCAGCAGTTAATGAACCGAATTGTGAATTAGAACCATTTTTTGGTGATGCTGTTACTACTGTTTGTCCAGTTGCACCAGCTCCAATTGTAACAGTGATAGGTGATGATAGACTTTGAGATGCAAAAGCAATTACACCACCTGCGCCTCCTCCGCCTGCACCACAATAGCTATTAACTGATCCTCCTCCGCCACCGCCACCTGCAACAACTAATACATCTGCAGTAATAGCTTGAGTTGGAGTAAATGTTGATGATGAATTAAATTTGTGATACCAATAAGTACCATCTGTATTTATAATTCCTCCAGTTGCTTTAGCAGAAAGATTAGAGATATAAAAAGTGTCAGATGAAGTAAAAGTATGAATTGTGTTTCCGCCTGATGTAGTTATAGTTCCGCCAAATCCTCTTTGAGATCCCGCATAGCTAAGTACAACAATTCCTGAACCACCATTTCCGCCACGGGCAACGGGTTGATTAGTTTGTGCATCAGCTCCTCCACCACCGCCGCCAGTATTTATGCTACCATCTCCACCACTGGAAGTTACAGTTGTAGCACCAGCTCCGCCGCCGCCAGAACCCCCTGCTCCACCTGTTCCACCTGAAGGAATATAAGTTGTTCCTCCGCCTCCTCCTGCATAAGTAACTGATGCACCTGAAATTGATACTGAAAGACCAGCACCGCCAGCTCCACCACTACCTGATGTATCGCCTCCAATACCACCAGCACCTCCGCCGCCTGCACCTCCATAAGGACCTGAAGAAGCAGTGCTGTGTCCTCCTCGATATCCTTGAGTTGGTGATGCAGCGGCTCCTCCATTTGATCCGCTATTAAAATTACGAGCTCCACCGCCACCAGAACCACCTGAAGCACCAGCTGCTCCACCATTTGACAAATCTGATGCTCCTCCGCCACCGCCTGTTGCTGTAATAGTTGAGAATGTAGAATTACTACCGCTAAATGTTGATGGCGCTAATGCATTTCCGCCAAATTGACCCAGTCCGCCCGATCCAATTGTTACTGTATAAGTAGTACCTGGCTGAAGGGTTAATGCAGATTCTAATGCCGCTCCTCCGCCTGTTGCCGTAACGGTTGAACGTAAACCACCAGCTCCGCCGCCGCCTGCTTTTTGACTACCTCCTCCACCGCCACCTGCAACTACTAAATAATTAACTACTAAAGCGGATTGTGGTATTACACTATTACTTGCAGCACTTGCTGCAGACGTTCCATTTGCATTAGTTGCAGTTACTGTAAATGTGTAAGATGTTCCATCTGTTAAACCTGAAACTGTAATTGGAGATGATCCTGTACCTGTAAATCCTCCTGGACTAGAAGTTGCAGTATATGTTGCAGCTGCACCACCTGTTGCTCCTGCTGTATATGCTACGGTAGCACTTGCAGCACCTGATATAGCAATTCCAATTGTTGGGGCTTGAGGAACTGTTGTTGCTGTAACGCCTGATGAGGCGGAACTTGCAGAAGATGTTCCATAATTATTTGACGCAACAACTGTATATGTATATGATGTGCTAGATTGTAAACCTGTTATAACAAGGGGAGATGTTGAGCCTGTTGCTGTATATGAACCAGGGGAAGATGTAACTGTATATGATCTTCCTAAAACTGTACCTGGGGTAAATGAGATTGAAGCTGAACCATTATTATATGCCCGCCCGCTTGGT
>Ga0304730_1001383_pt1 | contig 18515 bp, 16 predicted proteins | sample M_130628_MF_Meta_FD_190474 | JGI IMG/M metagenome (GOLD analysis project Ga0304730, IMG submission 190474) | Freshwater microbial communities from Lake Montjoie, Canada to study carbon cycling - M_130628_MF_MetaG (v2) (version 2) | ecosystem: Environmental > Aquatic > Freshwater > Lake | place...
CAAACCCATCGAAAACCCATTTCCCGACATACCAATCATCTGCTCGGCCGAGATATTTGAGGCAATCAACGAGGCTCCAATTGCCCACCATGTAAGTGAGCCTTCAGCCAAGAAAAAGTCTTTGGTAGAGGTTTCTGTAGATTTTTTCTTGTTGTAGATCCAGAAGCCGTAGCCTGCCACGATGACAAAATAAAATAGAAAAACTAAATAGTCGAGTGTTTGTAGTTTTTGCATATTGTTTAAAGTTAATTAATAAGTGTCAAAAGTACATTTTTAAATAATGTTTAAACAAAATAAGGGATAAAATTTGCTTTTTCAAAGAAAAATCATGGTTTTTAGAGGAATTCAATGTCGAAAACAATATCTTCATTCAATAATAATTTTACAAACAATACTTATTTTTTTGTTATGAAGTAAGATTTTCCTATTTTTACAAAAAAACTGTCCCGTTTTGAATAGAAATACAATCAGACTCCTGGTTTTACTCGGTACGCTTTCGATTTCGGGAATTATTGCTGTTCAAGCCTACTGGGTAAAACGTGCTTTCGACTTAAAAGAACAACAGTTTAGGCAAACCGTCATGATTTCGCTGCGAAATGTAGCGAACAGAATTTCTACTATATATAAACTCTCTAAATTCGATAATCCTGTTACGCAGCTCTCATCAGATTACTACGTTTCAAATCTTAGAGTTCCGCTCAATGCCGATATATTAGAGCTTTACTTGAAGGAAGAATTCAAGAAGCAAAATCTAAACACGCCCTTTGAGTTTGGTATTTATGACTGTGAAAGCGAAAATATTGTGTATGGTGCTTATATTGATTCCGATTTCGAAACAGGCAGTATTTCTTCAAAGCCTTTACCTAAAACCGACAAATATATCAATTATTTTGGGGTGAGATTTCCGAGTAAGACTAGTTATTTGGCCAGTAGGCTCGATATCTGGTTGATTTCTTCGCTCATTACATTGGTGGTAACTGTATTTTTTGCCTATGCAATGTTTGTGATTTTACGTCAAAAACGTCTTAGCGAGGTACAACGAGATTTCGTGAATAATATGACGCACGAGTTTCAAACACCTATTTCAACAATACGCATAGCAACTGATGTTTTGAGTCAACCAAAAATAATTGAACAGCCTGAGCGTTTTAAAAAATATGTTCAAATTATTCGCCAAGAAAATAATCGCCTAAAGACGCAAGTTGAAACTATCTTGAATACAGCCCGATTGGAAAGAGGAAAAATGGAATTGGAAATTCAACTGCAAGAGCTTCACAGTTTGATAATTGAAGTAACCGAGGGCGTGCAAGCTGAATTGGAAGATTGCTTGATAGTTGATTTTAATGCCACAAAATCGAGTATTTTTGCTGACCGCACGCAATTGGTAAGTTTGATAAGAAACCTGGTAGAAAATGCTATAAAATACTCGCCTAAACCACCAAGTATAACGATTCGTACTGAAAATATAGATGATACGTTGGTGTTTTCGATAGCTGATAAAGGTATTGGTATTCCTAGAGAAAATATAGCCAAAATATTTAATAAATTTTATAGAGTTCCAACGGGTAATTTGCACAATGTGAAGGGTTTTGGCTTGGGTTTGAGTTATGTTAATCAAATCATAAAAGCACACAAATGGCAAATAAATGTGGAGAGCAAAGTAGGGGAAGGAACGACCTTTAAGGTAACAATGGCACTTTAAATTTACGATTTTAGATTTACGACGGGGTCGCCCATGCGATTACGTTTTTTTATGAAGACTATGATTATGAATATAAGATTGTGATGATTGAAGAAAAATATTATTATGATGGAAATATATAATTTTAATAATGAATCGACTGACTCATTGCATTCTTCATAAATCTGAAATCGTAATAAATCTGAAATCGTAAATTGAAAAAATGTCTAAAATATTATACGTAGAAGATGACCCAAATTTGGGTTTTGTGACAAAAGATAATCTCGAACTCGAAGGTTATGAAATTGTACATTTTCAAGATGGAAAAGAAGCTTGGAAGAGTTTCAGCAAAGATAAATACGACTTATGTTTGCTTGATGTGATGCTTCCTGATTTAGATGGCTTTTCGTTGGCCGAGAAAATCAGAAAACAAAATCTACAAATACCAATTATATTTCTTACTGCCAAAACAATGCAAGAAGACCGAATTACAGGCTTGAAAATTGGCGGTGACGACTATGTAACAAAACCTTTCAGCATTGAAGAATTGTGTCTAAGGATAAAGATTTTCCTGAAACGTAAAGAAGTTTCAAAAGAACAAAAGCAAGGCTCTTTTACTTGGAAAATTGGTATTTATGAGTTTGATTATCAGCAACTTAGTTTGAAATCAAATACAAAAACTGAGCAACTTACGCATCGTGAAGCCGAAGTATTGAAGTTTTTTTGCGAAAGAAAAAATCAAGTTATCAAGCGTGATGAAATCTTAACTGCAATTTGGGGGCGTGATGATTATTTTTTAGGCCGTAGTCTAGATGTTTTTGTAACTCGACTAAGAAAAATGCTCTCCGAAGATGCTGCTATCAAAATTGAAAATGTACACGGAATTGGATTTAGATTTGCATGTTGATTAATATACTTCCTAGAGACAGGGCATGCCCTGTCTCTACCCGTCCTGTATTTACATCAATGGTTAAAATTCTATCTAAATCGGCAAAACGGTTGTACTTTTCACCTCCGACATGACAAAAAAACTGTGTATCAACGAGACTCCCGATAGTACTGATAATTTCTGCTGGTGGAATTGGTGGTAACTTTCCATATCTGGCACAATTATTTTGAGCATGTAATCAAAACTTCCTGAGACAAAATTACATTCTACCACTTCAGGTAAATTTAAAATTGATTGATTAAAACCTTCTGAGGTATCATGGGTTTGCTTTATTAATGTAACTTGGCAATAAACCGTCAGATTTTGACCTATCTTCTTTTTGTTCAAAATCGTTACGTATTTCTCAATAATTCCTTCTTGTTGTAATCGTTTCACACGGTCGTGTACTGGTGTGAGCGAAAGATTTATCTGTTTAGCAATATCCTTCAAAGTCAAATGAGCATCTTCTTGAAGTAATCTGAGAATTTTTTTGTCGGTTTCGTCGAGAGTCATAAGCGATTAATTGGATTAAAGAACATTAGAATGATTGAATTTTAGTTTTCAGAATTTTTTTCTTTCTTGAAATGTAAAAAACTATTAAAATGGAAAAGTTTACTACAAAAATAGATTATTTAGATAATATTTTCTTATTTTATTAAACATATCAATAATATTTTCTTTATCTACTAATTTTGTGGTGCAATTTTACTTCATCACACAAAAATTTATATCTCCACTATGGTTTTGTCTTAGTGGAGAATAATTACACTTCATCAATAAAAAATCAGTTTTATGATAATCGGAGTACCAAAAGAAATCAAGAACAACGAAAACCGGGTGGCCCTTACTCCGGCTGGAGTAGCCGAACTAAAAAAACATGGACATGTTGTATATGTTCAAGCAACAGCAGGGATAGGAAGTGGTTTTGGCGATGCTGAATACACGGCAGCAGGAGCAATGATGTTGCAAACGATAGAAGAAGTTTACGGCATTGCAGAAATGATTATTAAAGTAAAAGAACCGATTGAGCTGGAATATAAACTCATCAAGAAAGACCAATTATTGTTCACTTACTTCCATTTTGCCTCATCTGAGCCGTTGACTCATGCCATGATTGAGCGTGGAGCAGTTTGCTTGGCTTACGAAACGGTTGAGAAAACTGACCGTAGTTTGCCGTTATTGGTGCCGATGTCAGAAGTAGCAGGTCGTATGGCGATTCAAGAAGGTGCAAAGTATTTGGAAAAACCATCAGGTGGTAAAGGTATTTTATTGGGTGGTGTGCCCGGTGTTCCTCCTGCCAAAGTTTTGGTTTTGGGTGGTGGAATCGTTGGAACACAAGCCGCTAAAATGGCCGCTGGGCTAGGTGCAAGAGTGGTGATTATGGATGTGAGTTTGCCACGTTTACGTTATTTGTCGGATATTATGCCGCCAAATGTTACAACAATCATGTCGAACCATTATAATATTCTTGAAGCAATCGCTGAAGCAGATTTAGTAGTAGGAGCGGTATTGATTCCAGGGGCAAAAGCTCCACATTTGATTACGCGTGATATGTTGAAATTGATGCGTCCGGGTACAGTTGTGGTAGATGTAGCAGTTGACCAAGGTGGTTGTATAGAAACTTGTACTCCAACAACACACGAAGATCCAACATTTATTATTGACGAAATCGTGCATTATTGCGTAGCCAATATGCCGGGTGCTGTTCCTTATACTTCAACTTTAGCATTGACAAATGCAACTTTGCCGTATGCTGTGCAATTGGCTAATAAAGGCTGGAAAAAAGCATGTAGCGAAAATGAAGAATTAAAAAAAGGACTCAACGTAGCTAATGGCAAAATTGTTTATAAAGGGGTAGCCGATGCCTGGGGACTTGAGTTCAACGAGGTAGAAGATATTTTAGCATAAGAAACTTCATCAACACAATATTAAGTAGGCCTTTTCTCTGTAAAGATGAAAGGCTTTTTTTTAGTAAACAGGTAGGTATATTTAATCGACAAATTTGTTTTTCATAAAAAACTGATAGTAAGTATTGTATGTTAGTGTAGACTGTAGACTATTGACCGTGGACTATTTATAATGCCAATGAAAGCATCCATAATGCATTTTTATCAAATTCATAATAGCTGATTAAGGTTCTTTTTAAACATTTTCTTACATCTTTGTAGCATTAAATAAAACAAAAATAACATGAACAAAATAGCACTAGTAACTGGCGGAAGCCGTGGCCTAGGGAAAGACATGGCTCTCTCACTCGCCAAGAAAAACATTGATGTTATTTTAACATATAACAACAACCAAACAGCTGCGGAAGAGGTAGTAAAAATGATTGAAGATAGCGGCTCAAAAGCCGTAGCTCTAAAACTTGATGTGGGCGATATTAAATCTTTTGATACTTTCCTAGGGCAAGTTACTGAGGTTTTACAAAGTAAATGGCAAACTTCCACATTCGATTTTTTAATCAATAATGCAGGTATTGGCGGTACAATTTCGATTGCGAATATGACCGAAGAAATTTTCGATAATTTTGTAAATATTCACTTCAAAGGTGTTTATTTCTTGACTCAAAAATCACTGTTGATGATGAATGATGGTGGAGGTGTTATATTCCTTTCATCGGGTACAACTCGTTTCAGCGTTCCGGGTTACTCTGTCTATTCTTCGTTAAAGTCCGCGGTAGAGAATTTTACTAAATACGTGGCAAAAGAGTACGGAAATCGTGGTATTCGCTCAAATATTATAGCACCTGGCCCAATCGAAACCGATTTTAATGGTGGAGCTATCAGAAATAACCCACAGATGAAAGGCTATTTGTCGAGCCAAACCGCTTTGGGTAGAGTTGGCAATTCCGATGATATTGGTAGTGTAGTAGCGTTTCTTTGTACAGATGATGCTAAATGGATAAACGGACAAAAAATTGAGGTGTCTGGTGGAATAAATCTTTGATAAATTGAGTTTGTCTCAAAAGTTTTTTACCAAAATAAGAATTGGTTTATTTTTCTTTTGAGACAGACTCAATAGTTTATTCAGAACAATCAGTTAAGCACATGAACAAATTCATTCATTGGTTTGCGAACTTTTTTCAAATTAACATTCCAATCATTGGTTGCATCTCGATAGCCTAAAGGTAAAATAACCACACTTTTAAGCCCTTTCTCGCGAAGACCTAATAGTTTATCTAACTCTTCTGGATTAAAACCTTCCATCGGTGTTGCATCAACTTGTTGCTCAGCTGCAGCAGCAATAGCCATCGAAAACGAAATATATGCTTGCTTAGCTGCATGAACACTTTGCCACTCTTTTCCAAGAGGTTCGTACATACTCCAAAGCATTTTTTTGTAATCATCCATCTTAGTAAGCGGTAATCCTCTTTCTGTTAATAGTTTATGGAAAGACGCTTCTATTTTTTCTAAAGAATAGCCGTCCCATGCTGCCCAAACTAATAAATGCGAACTTTCGGTTATTTGATTTTGATTATGTGCTATTGGTTTTATTTTTTCAAGTAATTCCTTATTTGAAATCACAAAAACTTCATAAGGTTGTAAACCCGAAGACGAAGGGGCAAGTCGAGCCGCTTCTAAAATATAATCCAGTTTCTCTTGAGGAACGGTGCTACCATTCATTTTTTTGGTGGCATATCTCCATTCTAAGCTTTCTAATAAATTCATAATTTACTCATTTAATATTACGTCGCAAAGTTATGAAGTAATTGTTACTGTAAGTAACTTTGTTTCAAAAAGTAATAGTGATATTAAAGAAACTTAATTACCTATGAGAAACCAACTAACAATCGGGAAAGCTATCGAATGCAAAAACTCACTAAAGGCGATTCATGATGTAATGTATATTATTGGTGGAAAATGGAAAATAGCAATAATAGCCTGTTTGTGCTATCAGCCAATGCGTTTTAGTGAGATATTGAAAGAAATTGAGGGTATTTCGGGCAAAGTTTTAAGTAAAGAACTAAAAGACCTCGAAATGAATCAGTTGGTGACACGCACGGTATTAGATAAACAGCCTATAACGGTAGAATATGCCATTACAGAATATGGTCATACTTTAAAAAATGTAACTTCAGTAATTGCCGACTGGGGTATTCAACACCGACTGCGAATCATGAGCTAAGTTTTAGAGCCATTTCAACGACAAAGTATGTTAGTTTTCTGAAAACTTTGACTTATTTAATGATAACCTACTTCATTATCGCTGGTCTTGGTAATTCTGAATAAAACCATTGGTAAACACACTTTGAAAATTTGTGTGAAAATTTAATTAGAATCAATCAAATAAGTTGGGACGAACCCGATTGGGCAGATTAAATTCAGAAATTTGGACGGTTAAATGCTAAAATATTTGAAAATTAAATTTATGATTTTTTCGCTGAAATAGTTTTCAAACCCACAAAAATCTGCAATTTTGCAAAATGGCTAAAAAACAAAAATATTACACAGTCTGGGAAGGTCGAAAAAAAGGAGTTTATGACTCTTGGGACGAAGCTAAAAGGCAAGTTGAGGGAGCTCAAGGAGCTAAATATAAGGCTTTTGAGTCGAAAAGTGAGGCTGAAAAGGCTTTAGGTGAAAATTATTGGAAGCATACCCAAAAAGCCGCAGAAGCGAAGCAGACAAAGTTGCCGAAATCGGCTTTTCCCCCACCAAATTTAGAGTCGGTTGTGGTTGATGCGGCTTGGAATTCGGTCAAGAAAGACATGGAATATCAAGGGTTTTATCTCAAAACTAAAGAACTTTTGTTTCATAAAGGACCGTTTCCACAAGCTACCAATAATATCGGCGAGTTTTTAGCGATTGTCCACGCTTTGGCTCATTTGAAAAAACACAATTCTACTTTACCCATTTATTCAGATTCTCGAACGGCCATTAGTTGGGTGAAAAACAAAAAAGCCAAAACAAAACTCGAAGAAAGTGCTGGAAATGAGGAGGTTTTTGATTTGCTCGAACGTGCAGTAAAATGGTTACAAGAAAATACATATCCTAACAAAGTACTAAAATGGGAGACCGATTATTGGGGCGAAAACCCCGCTGATTTTGGGAGGAAGTGATTAATCTTTTGTCTAATGTCCACAGATGATAGTCCTTAGAAAAGTGAAAACTAGTGCCGAAAATTAAAATCTATCGACCGTGGACTGCGGTTTATTGACTAAAAAATATGCCTAAAAATTCATTCACATTCAAACAATTTACGATAAACCAAGACCTTTGTGCAATGAAAGTCTGCACAGATGCCTGTGTTTTTGGAGCATCGACGGAGGTAGAAAATGTGAATCGGATTTTAGATATTGGCACAGGAACTGGGCTTTTATCATTGATGTTGGCTCAACGAACCAATGCACAAATTGATTCCGTTGAAATTGATGAAGATGCTTATCAGCAGGCTGTTATGAATGTGGAAGTAAGTAAATTTGCCAAAAATATTAAAGTTCATCATCAGCGGATTCAGAATTTTGAGTCAACAAAAAATTATGACTTGATTATCTCGAATCCACCGTTTTATCAACAATCTTTAAAATCGACTGATACCAAAGCGAATAAAGCTTTGCACTCCGTTGAATTGAGTTTTGATGATTTGATTGATTCTGTATTAAGATTTTTAAGTATTGATGGAAAATTCACCGTTTTATTGCCACCTTTCGAGATTGAAAAATTGATACAAATTGCACAAAAAAAAGGATTATATTTGTCAAATAAAATGTCGATTCGTCACGATGAATCTAAACCTATTTTTAGAGTAATTGCTACATTTCTGACCCAAAAAGTAAATGTTTTGGAGGAAAAAACGTTAATTATTCACAATGAAGATGGTAGAACTTACTCGATTGAATTTCGAGATTTATTAAAAGATTATTATTTAGCCCCCTAACCCCCAGAGGGGGAACTTCCACTCACTCACAAAAGTAAGTAAGTGGTTTGAGAACCATTTTTTAACTCCACCTCTGGGGGTAGGGGGCTTGCCTTTATGAACCAACCGCTGCAAATATCTATCGTTATACCACTTTATAACGAAGCCGAATCATTGCCCGAACTCCATGATTGGATTGTGCGAGTAATGAACCAAAACAATTTTTCCTACGAAATATTGTTTGTTGATGATGGCAGTACCGACGACTCTTGGGAAGTTATCAAACGTTTATCGCTTGGTAATCAAGCTGTTATGGGCTATAAGTTCACAAGGAATTATGGGAAAACGGCTGCTTTACAAACAGCTTTTATAAATACTAAAGGCGATATAGTGATTACGATGGACGCCGATTTGCAAGATAGCCCTGACGAAATACCTGAACTTTATCGAATGATTAAAGAAGATGGTTATGATTTGGTTTCGGGCTGGAAAAAGAAACGCTATGACCCAATCACAAAGACGCTTCCAACCAAACTTTTTAATGGCATTTCTCGTTGGGTGTCGGGCGTGAACCTACACGATTTTAATTGTGGTTTAAAAGCCTATCAATCAAGAGTGGTGAAAAGTATCACGATTTATGGCGAAATGCACCGCAATATTCCAATCATTGCAAAGTGGAATGGGTTCAAGAAAATTGGAGAAAAAGTAGTTCAACACCAAGCTCGCAAATATGGAACTACCAAATTTGGCCTCGAACGCTTCGTTTTTGGCTTTCTTGATTTACTCACCGTGGCTTTTGTCAATAAATTTGGTCGCCGTCCAATGCACTTTTTTGGTACGATGGGCGTGTTGTCATTTCTTATTGGTAGCTTGATTGCCATTTATTTACTTTTTGAAAAATTATACAATATTAATCAAGGTCTTCGTTATCGGAATGTAACCGATAATCCGCTTTTCTTTTTGTCATTGATTGCTATTATTATTGGTTCACAGCTATTTTTGGCTGGCTTTATCGGCGAACTATTTGTAAAACAAAACTTTAAGAAAGACGAGTATTTGATTGAAGAACAAATTTAGAGCGTGTTGATAGATTATTTGCTAAAAAAACGGAGTAGAAATTTATTTATACCATACACATATACACTGACCCAATAAAAATGAAATTTTCCTTTTTTCAACTGGCAGATGGACCGTATAAAAAAGTTATCGGTAATATTTGGAAGTTCACCAAATATGGAGTGCTTTCCTTTGCTGTTTACCTCATTGCAGTAAACTTTAATTTCTTTTGGCTTTTTGGAAAAATGCCAAGTTCGGATGATATAGACAATCCGAATAGTGAAATTGCATCAGAAGTTATCTCTTCTGATGGAAAAGTTATTGGGAAATTTGCCTACGAAAACCGTAGTCCGATTGATTTTAATGAGCTTTCACCCAATATTGTCAATGCTTTAGTAGCTACCGAAGATGTGCGTTTTACTGTACATTCGGGTATTGATGCACGCAGTACATTACGTGTAATAACTGGGGTTTTTACAGGCCAAAGCAAAGGAGGGGGTAGTACAATTTCACAACAATTGGCCAAAAATCTTTTCAAACTTCGTGAAGATGATTTCTACAAGGGACCATTATACAGTGTTCCAGGAATTAAGCAATTGCTCATAAAATCCAAGGAGTGGATTACTGCCATTAAACTAGAGCGTCGTTATACGAAGCAGGAAATTATGGAAAAGTACCTCAATACTGTTGAGTTTAGTAGTGGAGCGTATGGCATAAAATCGGCAGCAAAAACTTACTTCCGAAAAGACCCAAGCGAACTAAACCAAGAAGAAGCCGCAATTTTGATTGGAATGTGCCAAAATCCATCAAGATTTAATCCTAAATTTCATCCCGTTGCAGCAAAAGAACGTAGAAATATTGTGTTTGACCAAATGGTGAAATATAATAAACTTTCGCTCGAACAAGGTGAATCACTCAAGAAAAAGCCAGTTGTCCTTAATTATTCGCCTGAAAGTCATAATTCGGGGCCTGCCCCTTATTTTCGTCAGTTCTTGAAAGATTGGCTTAAGTCTGAAATTGTGAAAGAAGGCTTCGAAGCAAATGATATTTATACGAAAGGATTTAAGGTTTATACCACCATCGACTCGCACATGCAGACTTACGCCGAAGAGGCTTTGCGTGAAAATATGAAAGACCAGCAAAAGAAATTCTATGCTCACTGGAAAGGCAAAGGAAATCCGTGGGTGTTGGAGTCGAAGACCAGAGAAGGACGTTATTTAGAGATTCCTAATTATATTGAAAATATTGCAAAGACTACTGTTCGTTTCCGTGAGTTAAAAAAAGAATATAATGGAGATATGGACAAAGTTTGGCGTGAGATGAAGAAGAAAAACAAAATGCGAGTTTTTACGTGGGCGGGTGAGCGTGATACCTTGCTTTCGTCAATGGATTCGATTCGTCATTATAAGTTTTTCTTACATTCGAGTTTCTTGGCGATGGATCCTCGAAATGGGCATATCAAGGCATGGGCAGGAGGAATTAATTATAAATATTTCAAATATGACCACGTTTACCAAGGAAAACGTCAGCCTGGTTCAACTTTCAAGCCGTTTGTTTATTGTACGGCAATTGATAATGGCTTTTCGACTTGCGAAAAAGTAATCGACCAACCAATTACGATTCAAGTGCCTGGTGGAAGTTGGACTCCGAAAAACTCGGATGGTGAATATTCGTATCGTTCCTTGACACTACGTCAGGCTTTAGGGCAATCAATAAATACCGTAAGTGCCTATTTGATAAATCAATTCAAGGCCGAAAACGTGATAAAATATGCCCATAAATTGGGTATCAAAAGCGAATTGCCACCAGTACCAGCTATTTGTTTGGGAATTGGTAATGTTTCGCTTTATGAATTAATGGCAGGATATTGTGTTTTTGCGAATCAAGGAAAATATACCGAACCGATTTTTGTGACCAAGATTTCAGACAAAAATGGTGAGATAATCAAGGAGTATTATTCTGATAGTAAGGAAGTTATTAGCCAAGAAACGGCTTATAAGATGATTCACCTAATGCGTGGAGCAACACAGCCTGGTGGAACTGCGATGGGCTTATCAAGATACGGGGTTATGGATGGTAATGAAATTGCAGCTAAAACTGGTACAACTTCAAACTTCTCGGATGGTTGGTTTATGGGCATTACGCCTACACTCGTGGCAGGTGGGTGGACAGGTGGCGACGACCCGACGATTCACTTTCGTGACATTAATCTTGGACAAGGAGCAAGGCTTGCGATGCCAACTTGGGGCGGATTTTTCCAGAGAGTATATGCTGATAAAACCCTTGAATACAAAAAAGGAACATTCTTGAAGCCATCAACTATCTCAATATTAGGAGATTGCGTATTTACTGCAGGCGAAGGTGCATATATTGATTCGACCCAAAAATATACTCCACCAACGGCAAAACCTGCCGATGATGAGTTGTTGTAGAAAAGATGAGTCATAAACGCCCAAAATATTTCTTAATTGTACTGGTTTTTGCACAATTTGCTGCAACTACTCTTTGGCTTTCAGGAACTGCTGTATCAATTCAAATCGAAGCCGAATTAGGTATAAAATTAGGTGGGTGGCTAACATCAGCAGTGCAGATGGGCTTTATTTTGGGTACATTATTCAATGCCATTTTCGCCTTACCTGAGAGAGTGTTGAGTTCGAGACTTTTTCTGTTTTCGGCGGTTTTAGGAGCTTTAGCAAATATCAGTATTGCAGTTTTTCCTTTAAATGTGCCTGAGGTTTTGATAAGTAGGCTATTTACTGGACTTTTTTTGGCAGGAATTTACCCTATCGGAATGAAGATTGCATCCGATTGGTATGGAAAGGATTTAGGTCGAGCAATGGGCTATTTGGTGGGTGCTTTGGTGCTAGGTAAATCATTTCCCTATTTACTCAAAGGCATTAGTTTTGAACTGCCATGGAAAGAATTTTTATTTTGGATAAGTCTTGTTTCACTCTTTGGGGGGATTTTACTTTGGTCGCTTTTGCCTGATAAACCACTTCCTGCCCAACGAAATCAATTCTCAATAAAGGCTTTAAGTGCAATTTTTAAACTTCCTGAACTTCGTGCTGCAGCCTTTGGGTATTTTGGTCACATGTGGGAGTTATATACTTTTTGGGCATTTCTACCAGTTATTTGGAAGATTTATGCTCACTTTCACCCAGAATATGTCATTAATATACCATTGGCAACCTTTGCAACTATTGTTGTCGGATTTTTAGGTTGTTGGGGCGGGGGAGTTCTTTCATTGAAATTTGGTAGTGGAAAAATTGCCTTGATTCAGCTCTCAATTTCTGGGATTTGTTGTTTGTGTTTACCTTTTATTATTGCCACTTCATTATCTGTTTTCTCTTTATTAATGCTCATTTGGGGCATTACAGTTGTGGGAGATTCTCCTCAATTTTCTACATTAGTATCTCGTTTTGCTTTGCCTGAGCGACGTGGTAGTATCATTACGCTTGTAACGAGTGTTGGCTTTGCTATTACGATTATTTCTATTCAATTAATGGATTTTCTTTTAGCAAAATTTCCTGAAAATTTGGCTGTATTTTGGGTTTTGAGTCTTGGTTCGTTGGTAGGGTTGTGGGCAAGTGCCAAGCGGATTCATCAACAGTGAAAAACAATTTGAAAAGTATTTAGGTTTGAGATTGCTATATTTTATAAATTTGAGCAAAGAGCGAATACAACGGAATGGTTTTATGAAAAATGTCTTAATTATTCTTCTTTTTTTACTTTCAAACCAATTGTTTTCACAAATAAAGATTCTCTATAAAGACTCTCCACCAAAAATTGATGGTGATATAAGCGATTGGAAATCAGCATTTTATTTTTTTTAACAAACTTCTACCTCAATCAAATCATCAAATACATTACGCTACAATTTTGGTTTTGACGAAGAACATTTGTTCGGTGTTTTTCAGGTATCCGACAAGCATTTGACCGACCTAGCAAAAGATAAAAGTGGAAGTCCAAGAATTACGTTTAATGATGCCATTGAGTTTTATATTGACACTCAAAACAATAGTCAGAAATTAATGGATGATGACGATTTCCAACTTATTATTGATTTAATGGGAAATCTGACGGTTTTTCGTGGTGGAGACAAATATTTGATAAAAGTCGAGGAATACAAAGTGCCTAAAGTTACAGTGACAAACCATTTTGTGATGGATTATGCGACAAAATATGAAGGTACTATCAATAATAATGCAGACCTTGATTCGGGTTATGTAATCGAATTTCAGATAGCTTGGGCAGCTTTGGGTATTCGATCTAAACCAAATGAATCATTTAAAATTGATGTTTGTTTAAATGATGCAGATGAATTTTTGGATATTCGACCACTGACACAAGATGCGATAATTCCAAACTATTTTTTTCAAAGTATCAACGGAGGCTCGGATTTTGGCTTTCCAAATAAATGGACAAAAGCAACCCTCACGGGAGAAATATCTACTTGGAAAAAACTGAAAATATTATTGGGGAATTGGCTTTGGATAATTACTATTTCAATTTTTGTTGCTTCTACTTTGTTGATAATCAAGTATTTACAAAGAAAAATAGAAGTAGTCATGATTCAAGAAAAAGTTTTTCAAGTTATTGGACTCAATCACCACTTGAATGAGGGAATTTTCCAAACAAAATGTGCCAAATTTATTCTGGAAAACCTTGAAAAAGAAACTTCACCAAGCAACCTTGCCGAAAATCTGAATGTCAGTTTGAGGCAATTACAAAGGCAATTCAAAGAAGAAACCGACGCCACGCCAACTGATTTTATTAGAAAAATAAAACTCGAAGAAGCGGCAAAACTATTGGTTGAGGGCAAACAAACCATTACCGAAATTGCATATTCGATTGGCTTTTCTGACCCCGCTTATTTTTCAAGAATTTTCAAGAAACATTTTAACAAGACCCCAACGAATTTTCAAGAAAATGCCCAAAAAGCTTAGTTTGACGTAATTCTACCAGTTATTGTCGTTTTTGTGAAAGTCTCCTACTATAAGGAAACAGAACTTTGTGGCTTTTAATTAAATCAAAATATGACTATGAAAAAGGTATCCATTTCTTTATTATTTTTTATGATTTTGAATAATGCTTTTGGGCAGTCTTCAACTCTCATTGAACCTAATGGTAATAACGGTATTTTATCAGAAAATGCTACAACAATCTTTACTGAACCTCCTGCAATTGCACTACCCGTATCTGGGCCTGGCACTCGTTTTATGTGGATACCAGCCAAAAGTGCTTTTAGGGTTGGAACTGTAGATGGTAATAATTGGGATGCTTCAAACGTTGGTACTTGGTCTTTTGCTTCTGGATATAATACCACGGCAAGTGGAATTGCTTCGACTGCTATGGGGTATCGTACTACGGCAAGTGGAATTGCTTCGACTGCTATGGGGTATTGGACTACGGCAAGTGGAGAAAATTCAACTTCTATGGCTATTTTTACTACGGCAAGTGGATATCACTCAACGGCTATGGGAAATTCTACTACGGCAAGTGGAGATTGGTCAACAGCCATGGGAGGTTATACCACGGCAAGTGCACTTTATTCAACTACTATTGGTACTTTCAATATTATTCAAGGAACTCCAGGAAGCTATGTTCCAACGGAGCCAATTTTTGTAGTAGGTAATGGTTTAGAGAATGGCTATAGAAATAATGCACTTACATTATTAAAAAATGCTAATCTTGGCATTAATACGTCTACACCTCAACATCCGCTCACTTTTCCTAATTCTGTGGGTGATAAAATTTCATTATGGGGTGGAAATACTAATACAACTACTAATCATTTTGGATTGGGTATCCAAAACTATCAATTACAAATATATACGCCATCATCAGCCGATAATATTGTTTTCGGGACTGGAAGAAGTGCGGATTTTAACGAAAAAGTAAGATTTAATGGTAATGGAAAAGTAGGGATTGGAATAAATGATCCTTATCAAATACTTGACATAAACGGACGTGTAAGAATACGAAATAATGGCGAAACATCAGGAATTTGGATGACCAATAGCTCGAATAATCTTTCAGTTGCTGCTGGTGCATTTTATGGTTTGTTTTCTGATACCGAAGCAGGTATTTTTATTGGAAATAGTTGGCGTTTTTTGATAAATAATTCTGGAAATGTAACCATCGGCGGAACCGTAACGGCTTCATGTGGTTTATTGGTTTGCTCGGATTTAAGATATAAGAAAAACATTACTTCCCTCAATAATTCGTTGTCTAATCTATTGAAAATCAACGGTGTAAGATATAATTATCGTCAAAATGAATTTCCCGACAAAAATTTTTCAAATAATAATCAAATAGGTTTTATAGCCCAAGATATAGAGAAGGTTTTTCCTGAAATGGTTTTTACTGACGAAAAAGGCTATAAATCAGTTGATTATGCTCGTCTAACACCAGTTTTGGTAGAAGCCTTGAAAGAACAAAATAAGCGAATTGACTATTTGGAAAAGGAATTAGCAGAAATCAAATCTCTCTTGAAAAATAGTCTTAATATTGAAGCTAAAAACGCTAAATAACGATGAAAAACGTATATTTTGTTGCCATCTTTCTATTACAAATCAGTTGTTATAGCCAAACTTTTCCTTCATTCCCTGGTGCTGAAGGATTCGGTGCAAATGCAACTGGTGGACGTAACGGCAGCGTTTATTATGTCACAAATCTCAACTGTTCGGGAGCGGGTTCATTGCAAAACGGACTAAATCAATTAGGAGCGAAATATATTCTGTTTAAAGTTAGTGGCATTATTCCTTGTGCGGCAGAGGTTTTCAAAGGTGATGTAACAATTGCAGGGCAAACTTCGCCAGGCGGCATTATTGTTAGAGGTATTATTTTTGATGAAATTTATGAACAAAATACTATTTCTCGCAATGCTATTATTCGTCATTTGCGTTCGAGACCAAAACCTTCCCAAACTTTACCCAATCAAGGCTACGTTTTAGATGATGGCTTGAGGCTCGATGGAGCAAGCAATGTCATTGTTGATCATTGTTCGTTTGCCAATGCTATTGACGAAAGTGTGCAAATTTCCAATTCTCGCAATATTACCGTACAAAATTGTATGCTTTCCGAAACTTTGGGCGAGCATTTTAATTTGGGAGGAATGTTAATGAATTATTCTACTTCAGCACATCCACAAGACAATATCAGTATTCACCACAATGTTTGGAATCGAATAGGAGGGCGTTTTCCTGAAATTTCCTGCGAATCGCCTTATTGTAGTTCAAATCCTTTGAATGTAGAAATCACTTCAAATTTGTTTTGGGATCAACAGATTGAAACATGGTATAATTCGTGTACGACAGGTGGTAGCGATTGCAAAAATTTTCGACTGAATATGAATTATACCAATAATTTTTCGGTCGTAAGAAATACGTATAATGGGCCTTTGGCATCGGCCGATTTTTTAAATAATTCAAATAATAAACTTTTTGTTTCTGGAAATAAAATGAATCGTTATGCACAATACGCTGACTATCAGTTGTTTTATTGTTGTAATGATTTCAATACCAATGCACCAAATACCAATCTCGGTGCTGCCCAAAAACTCACTTCAAGAAATGCTTTTCCCTTGATTTCGCCTACTATCGCCACAGATTTGAAAGAATATGCGATTAAAAATGTAGGAGCTTTTCCACGTGACCCAATGGACAGACGCTTAATAAATCCGATTTCTCAAAATTTACTTGCTACTCAAGCGATTAATGGGGTTGATTATTTCAATGATGCTTTTCAATTAGATTTTACTACGCAGCCAATAGCTCCAACAGATTCAGATAATGACGGAATGCCCAACGATTGGGAAACAAACAATGGCCTAAATCCGAGCGTGCAAGACCATAACGGCACGCAACTTTCAAAAAAGTTTACAGGAATTGAGGGCTACACTAATTTGGAATGCTATCTAAACGAGCTTTCTGATAAATTGATAGGCAAAACCAGTGTAATCGTTACCCCACCATCAACAACGATTATTACGAGTTTGGAACTTAACTCATCGGAAAGGATTTCTGCAAGTATTAGCCCTAACCCAACTGATGCAGGAATTTTGATAAAAGTAAAAGGTCAAATAAATAATACTTGGCGTTTTGAATTGATTGATACTTTAGGAAGAGTTTTGATGGAAGAAAACAATATCTCAAGTTCAGAAAAATCATTCCTTTTACCACGCTTGATTCAAAGTGGTACTTATTTTATTAAAATTTATTTAATCGAGTCAATAATTGAACAGCGAGTAGTGGTTTTGAAGTAATGATTTGTATGGGAAATCTATTTTAGAAAGTGATAAACAAAAAAAAGCATGAATTCAGATGACTCTAAATTTTATTTTCTACCAAATTCCCACAAAAATCACCATCTTCGTCAATCATCAAATTGATTTTTCATTGAAACGAGTTATTGAATTCCTCCAAAGTATTTAACTCTGGGACACCACCGTGTCGCTGTATCATGTGCTTAAAATACTTTGGCAAAAAGTCATTGTATTTGATATTGACCAACGAGCTGCAGCGGTTTCTTACAGTTTTTTGTTAGCAGTTTTTCCTGGGGTTATCTTCTTATTTACGCTCATTCCTTACATACCAATACAACATCTCGACCTTCTTATAATGGAGTTTTTAAGTAAACTTCTGCCAAAAGGAATTTACGAAAATACGTCTAATACGATTCAAGATATAGTAAGTCGTAAGCGAAGCGATATACTATCTTTTGGTTTTTTCTTTACTGTTTTTGCAGCAACTAAGGAGGGCTTTTACTTTGGTTACTTCTGCCCGATAAACCTTTGTCCTCGCAGCGTAATCAATTTTCTATCAAGGCATTATCTGTAATTTTTAAGATTCCACAACTGCGAGCAGCAGCCTTTGGTTATTTTGGTCACATGTGGGAGTTATATACTTTTTGGGCATTTCTACCAGTTATTTGGAAGATTTATGCTCACTTTCACCCAGAATATGTCATTAATATACCATTGGCAACCTTTGCAAC
>Ga0304730_1001384_pt1 | contig 18503 bp, 18 predicted proteins | sample M_130628_MF_Meta_FD_190474 | JGI IMG/M metagenome (GOLD analysis project Ga0304730, IMG submission 190474) | Freshwater microbial communities from Lake Montjoie, Canada to study carbon cycling - M_130628_MF_MetaG (v2) (version 2) | ecosystem: Environmental > Aquatic > Freshwater > Lake | place...
GCACACGGATAACCAAGGAGAAAACAGATGACATTTTCAGTAACGATGCCAGCACTTGGCGAAAGCGTTAGCGAAGGCACAGTCACTCGTTGGTTAAAAGCCGAAGGTGATCATGTAAATGTTGATGAGCCACTTCTAGAAGTTTCAACTGACAAGGTTGATACCGAGATTCCTTCACCCGTTGCAGGAACGCTTCAAAAGATTATTGTGCAAATAGATCAAACGGTTCCAGTAGGAGCAGAGCTTGCGATTATTGCCGACGGTGCTGCCGCAGCTGCACCCGTTGCAGCTGCACCCGTTGCAGCTGCACCTGTGGCCGCACCTGTAGTTGCAACACCAGCACCAGTTGCTGCTGCACCTGTAACTCCACCAGCTGCACCTGCTGTTCCCGCACCATCTGGTGCAGGAACAGTTATCACAATGCCTGCTCTCGGTGAGAGTGTTTCTGAAGGAACAGTTACTCGTTGGTTAAAAAATATTGGTGACTCAGTTGCAGTTGATGAAGCGCTCCTAGAAGTTTCAACTGACAAGGTTGATACCGAGATTCCTTCACCCGTTGCGGGAACTCTTCTTGCTATTGATGTGGCAATTGATACAACTGTTCCAGTCGGTGCACGTCTTGGATTAATCGGTGCCGCTAACGGCGCAGTTACAACCCCTGCACCAGTTGTTGCAGCACCTGTAACGCCACCTCCTGCACCTGTAGTTGCAACACCGGCACCAGTTGCTGCTGCCCCAGTTACTGCACCTGCACCGATTCAATCTGCACCAGTGTCACAACCAGCAGATGCATATGTCACTCCACTAGTTCGCAAACTCGCAACAGAACTTGGCGTCAATCTTGCGCAAGTTACTGGCACAGGAATCGGCGGAAGAATTCGCCGTGAAGATGTCGAAGCACTCGCTCGTCCTGCAGCACCTGTTGCATCTGCGCCAGCACCTGTTGCATCTGCGCCAGCTACAACTAAGGCGGCAGCAGTTTCTGTTTCACCACTTCGTGGAACTAAGGTGAAGATGTCTCGTCTTCGCAAGGTTATCGCGGTAAGAATGGTTGAATCACTTCAGGTCAGTGCCCAATTGACAACTGTTATTGAAGTAGATGTTACAAAGATTGCACGTTTGCGTGATCGTTCAAAGGCAAGTTTTGAAGAGCGCGAAGGTGTGAAACTCTCATTCCTTCCATTCTTTGCAGTTGCAGTATGTGAAGCACTCAAGCAACATCCAGTTCTTAACTCTTCCGTTGAAGATGACGAAATCACTTATCACGGCGCAGAACATCTCGCTATTGCTGTTGACACTGAGCGAGGATTGCTGGTTCCGGTGATCGCAAATGCTGGTGATCTAAACATCGGTGGCATAGCGCGAAAGATTGCAGATCTTGCGGCTCGCACACGCGATAACAAGGTAACTCCTAATGAATTAGGTGGCGGAACCTTTACGTTGACTAACACAGGAAGTCGCGGAGCATTATTTGATACCCCAATTATCAATCAGCCACAGGTTGCAATCCTTGGCTTAGGAGCAGTTGTTAAGCGCCCAATGGTTGTGCGTGGTGAAGATGGCGGAGAAACAATTGCTATTCGTTCCATGGTTTACCTAGGACTTTCATATGATCACCGTGTCGTAGATGGCGCAGATGCAGCGCGATTCCTAGTAACCCTTAAAGAACGCCTTGAAGGTGGCGCTTTCGAGTCAGATCTAGGACTGTAAGTCAGCTATGTCAGTTCCACAACGCATTGCAATCACGGGTGCCTCAGGTCTTATTGGAACCGCACTTGTTGGTCACTTAAAGAGTGAAGGTCACACTGTTCAACGTCTTGTCCGTCGTGCGCCAGTGGCAGCAGATGAAGTGCAATGGGATCCACAAACCGGCTTTGTAAACCTTGAGCCACTTCGCGGTGTGGATGCAATTATTCACTTAGCTGGCGTCGGTGTTGGCGATAAGCGTTGGAACAAAAAATACAAGAGCGAAATCTTAAATTCCAGATTGCTTGGTACAACTGCAATTGCTAACGCTGTTGCAGAGCTGAAGCCACAGGTGTTTATTTCGGCTTCTGCTATTGGTTGGTATGGCGAGAGTGGAAACCGAGCAGTTGTTGAAACCGATCGTGCCGGAGATGACTTCTTGGCTGCTGTTTGCCGTGAATGGGAAGCTGCTGCCGATCTAGCAGGTGATATTCGCACAGTAAAACTTCGTACTGGTTTGGTGTTAGACCCAACGGGCGGTGCACTTGGAAAGATGCTTCCACTATTTCGCTTAGGTCTTGGCGGAAAGATGGGTAATGGAAAGCAATGGTGGTCATGGATCACTCTGCACGATCAAATTAGAGCAATTGTTTTTGCATTGGAAAATCCAATTTCAGGACCCGTTAACGTAACTGCACCAAACCCGGTAACTAATCAAGAGTTCACTTCAGCACTTGCGCGCGCGATGCACCGTCCCGCACTCTTTCCTGCTCCAGCTCTGGCGCTAAAGATTGCATTGGGTGGCTTTTCATCTGAGATCCTTGGCTCTAAGCGCGTTATCCCACACGTGCTACAAGAAGCAGGCTTTACCTGGGACTACCCACACATCTCTGAAGCACTCGCGCAACTAGTCGAGGATTAATTGAGCCGCAAGGCGTCCTGAAAAAAGAGCCCCTTGCTGTGATGGAACTGTGCGGTGATCACCGGCAACAAAATGATGATCGCTAATTTTCATACTTTGTGACAACGCTCGCCCTATATTGTGAATTGGCAATGCAGCTGGAATCTCATACTTGGCAATGAACTGCCAAGCATAGGTATCTACTCCCCACAGGATCGCTAAATGGCGTCGCACATCAGATTCAGTGACATTTAAATCAGTTGTCGTAGAAATCAGATGTTGATTTGCAGGTGCGTAACTTGAAGAAATATCTGACATAACCACTGAATTGATAATGGGTCCCCGTCTTTGGCCATCGACGACTAACCGTCCACTACCTGAAGGATTTACGGCATCAGCGTGATACCAAGTGATGCAGCCAGCCATGCGTGGGACCTCTGTTAAACCTAATAATTGAGTAGCAGTTGTTGCATCTGTCGCAATCAGAATCTTGTTAGCCGTATAGGTGCCATTGTTGGTGTGGACGGATCTTTGTTCTATTCCATCTACTCTGGTCTCATAAACAATATTGCCGACTCGTTTTGCGAGTGCTTTCGATAGCTCACCAACACCACTGCGCGGAACACCGGGTCTGCCACTAACAAAACTCTTGATAATCGAATGTCCATACAGTGCATCAACGTTATCTGGGTCGGTTAAGAAAACACCTTGTAAGAATGGACGCAAAACTCTTTCATAACAGGTTCCCGTATTGCGCAGTGCCTGTCCGATTGACTGTCCTGGTTTTGGTCGACTCGCTATGAATCTTAAGAGCGCAATCTTTTCCGGAATCGTGCCAGTTGCTTTATTCAATGCCGTCCAAGGTACTTGGCGAGGATCACCGATCACATGGCGTCGATCCCCCAGGCTAACCTCGATCACTCTTGGAGCTTCTATGAAATCTAATTCCTTGAGGATATTGAGCTCTTGTACCGCTGGGTATTGCGCGTTTATTAGCTGAAATCCTCGGTCACAAATGAATCCATCAATTACATCACTTGCTACTCGCCCACCTGCGCGATCAGATGACTCAATGACTGTTACTTCAACACCTGCAGCTTCCAGATGAATTGCTGCACTTAAGCCTGCTAAACCCCCACCGACAACCAGAACCTCAGTGTGCACGTGTACCAATTTCACGGGCTTGATCAATTATTGCGGCAACTAACAATGCATCTGAATTAGGGATCGGCCATGGTGCACCTGTCGTGATCGCTAATTCAACTGCCTTATAAAAATGACCATAATTTCCTGGGACAGATTCAATTTCTTCTACAACATCTCCGCGATGTAGAAATGCTTGTGAGGTGGTCGGATACGTCCAGGTTCCATTTTCTGGAAACTTACCCGCTCGCAATAGAGCTTCTTGTGGATCTAAATCATTTATGACTAGTGCTCCCTTTGTGCCCAGAATCCGAATTCGTGGACCAGGTGCACCAACGACCGCACTCGCTGACAAGTAAGACGTAACATCGCTGTCGTGGCGCAGAACCAACACAGAATCATCATCTGCTCCCCCGCGCAACGATCGAACGCTAGCGGTAACAAGTTCTGCCGAACCAAACCAATCTATTGCAGTTGAAATTAAATGTGGCTGCAGATCCAATAACTGTCCACCACCATCGGCAGCAGACATGTTCTCCCGCCATGAAGTCGCATTTAGTTCTGGTCTGAATCTTTCAAACCGCGAATCCATTCGGTGAACTTGACCCAGTACTCCGCTTGCCAAAACCTTCTTAATTGTTAGGGCGTCGCTATCCCAGCGACGATTAAAGAAAGTTGATACCGCTACTCCGGCAGTTTTGCCAGCATTAACAATCTCTTGCGTTTCGGCCAAAGTACGCCCCATTGGCTTATCAACGACAACCGGAATACCCGCCTTAATAGCTGCTATGGCGTGCTCGGCATGAACCACATTTGCTGATGCCACAACAACTAGATCAAGCTGTTGTGCCACCAGCTCTTCGACAGTTGCAACAACTGTGGTGTTCGGAAAATCTGAAAGTGCATGGGCTATGCGTTCTGGATTTCTGGTTTGAATTGAGGCAACATCAAAACCACAACCCTTAAGCAATGGTGCGTGAAAGTATCGTCCGGCTAATCCATACCCTGCGATTCCTACACGTAAACTCATACTTAACTGTTCTGTAACTTAGATGGCCACCAGACTTTTCCACCAATATCGTGGACGAGGGCCGGAACTAAAATTGTTCGGACAATCAAAGTATCTAGCAAAACACCGAAGGCGACTGCAAAACCAAGTTCTGCTAAGAACACAAGTGGTAATACACCGAGTACTCCAAATGTTGCTGCAAGAACAATGCCGGCTGAAGTAATCACGCCACCTGTGACTGTTAAACCCTTAATTACGCCAGCCCGAGTTCCGATCTTTGCACTTTCTTCTCGCACGCGAGTCATCAAGAAAATGTTGTAATCAATACCGAGCGCTACCAAGAAAATGAAGGCAAATAATGGGAATGAGGTATCAGCCCCCTTGAACCCAAAGATATTTTCAAACACAAGTTGGCATGCACCTAAGGTTGCAAAGAATGACAAAACAACAGTCCCCAAAAGTAGCGCTGCAGACAAAATACTGCGCAGCAGCAAGCCAAGAATGAGGGTGATGAGAACCAAGACAATTGGAATAATTGTGCGGTTGTCTCGATTTGCAGAAACATCTGTGTCATAAGCAACGGCAGTACTGCCACCAACAAGAATATTTGGATCAATTGCATGAACCGCTTTGCGAATTACTGGAATGATCTCTCGCGCTTCTACTGAGTCAGGATTAAGGGCCAGAGTTGCATTCAAAACAACCATTCCTTCAATTACCTTCACCTCAGAAAGTGGTTGTCCAGGAATTGCAGGGGTCATTCGCAACGGTTCAACAGATGAAACACCCTCCACGTTTTTGAGTGCCGATGAAACCGAGTCAACTAGTGTTACTGGAACAATCAATTCCGTCGGTTGCCCTGATCCTCCAGGGAAGTGCTCAGCCAAACGTTCAAGACCAACGACAGAATCTGGGCGCTGGGTGAATGCATCAGCTGTTGATAATCCCCGTGCATTGAGTGTGGTTGAGAAACCAGCCAAAATTGAAAGAAGGATCGCGGTGAGAATCCAGAGTTTACGTGGACGCTTTTCAACTGCAGAACCGATCTTTGCCCACGTGCCAGTAAGTTGAGAATTAACATCATCATTTCTAGGAATACGTGGCCAGAAAACCCAACGTCCAAAGGCCACCAAAAGTGCAGGCAACAATGTAAGAATCACAATCACTGCTGCTGCAATACCGATTGCTCCAACTGGTCCTAGCCCTCTGTTTCCAGAAAGATCGCTCAGCAACAACACAAGGAGGGCAGAAATTACTGTTGCACCAGATGCCACGATTGGTTCAAAGACACCTTTTAATGCAGCCTTCATCGCATCTGCTGGATGATCATGATGGTGTAACTCTTCTCGATAACGAGAAATCAAGAGAAGTGCGTAATCTGTTGCTGCACCGAGCACTAATACCGAGAGAATTCCTTGGGACTGTCCGTTAAGGTCGATGACATTGTTCTTGGTCAGAAGATAAACAAGTCCGCCAGCGGTCGATAATGCGATAACAGCGGAAAACAATGGCAATATCCAAAGAACTGGAGATCGGTAAACAACAATCAAAATAAGTCCAACTACACCTAATGTTGTAAGAAGCAACGATGAGTCAATTCCCTCAAAGGCGCCAAATAGATCGCCAAGGAGTGCACCAATTCCAGTCACATTTGAAACCAATCCCACACTCTTTGCAAACTCTGCTGAATCTTCCCGAAGTGTCTCTATAACTGCTGGCAATGCAGGTTCATTATTTGGTAGTAAGTCAGTTGCGATTTCAGATTTGAATGGCAGATTTACTAGTAGCGCCTTGCCGTCTTGTGAAGGGAAAGCAAATATCTGTTCACCTTCTGTTAAGTACTTAGAAATCGGCACATCTGTGCCAATAATTTCTTCCGAACCAAGTTGTGCGAGGTGAGCGTTGAGAGCAGCTATTTTGGCTTCATCTACTTCTCCAACATAGAGAACCAAGGTCGGTAAGTTCTGATTTTGATCTTGATTAAACTTCTCAATTATTCTTGCTGCCTGAGTTGACTCAGCGCTATCTGGCAAGAATGCAGAGTTGTCATTTTCTTGGACCGTCGAAAGCTTGCCAAATAGGGGTCCAAAGACACCGCTTGCGCCAAACCACAAGAAAATAATCAGCAATGCATAGGCAAGTGGGCGGCGACTCTTCTGAATGGATGTGGAGGACACTTATTGGAACCTTTCGACCTTGAATTGGTAAGAAGCCAAGCCTACCTTTAGGCTATGGGTGTGCCAGTTCTTGAGACTCAAACCAACTCGAATATCGCACTTTCGCGCCATGGATTAGTGGATTATCAAAAGGCCTGGGATTTGCAACGAGAAATTCACACAGAAGTTGCCTCTGGTTCACGCCCTAATACTTTGCTTTTGTTGGAGCACCCCTCTGTATATACAGCGGGCCGCCGAACCGAAGATGCCGAACGACCTACTGATGGCACTCCTGTAATCGATGTCGACCGCGGAGGCCGAATTACATGGCATGGTCCAGGCCAACTCGTTGGATATCCAATCGTAAAACTGTTAAAACCAACTGAACTTGTTGGGTTTGTCCGCGAAATTGAAGCCGCACTCATTCAGGTGTGCGCAGATTTAGCTCTAACTGCCATTCGGATTGATGGGCGCTCTGGGGTTTGGATTCAGGATGCTCGAGGCGACCGAAAAATCGCAGCAATCGGAATTCGCGTAGCAAAGGGTACGACAATGCATGGTTTTGCATTAAATGTTAATCCCGATCTTGCGGCGTTCAGACAGATTGTGCCATGTGGTATTGCCGATGCTGATGTAACATCACTAGAGATGGAACTTGGCCGAACAATTACTACTGATGAAGTGGCACCACTAATTGAACGACATGTAAGCCAATCATTGAAAAAGGTGAGCGCATGACGATGGCACCGGAAGGTCGCAAGCTCCTTCGTATTGAATCCCGTAATGCTGAAACACCCATCGAGCGAAAGCCAGAATGGATTAAGACCCGCGCAAACATGGGTCCTGAATACACGCGACTTCACAGTCTTGTTAAATCCGAGGGTCTACACACAGTCTGCCAAGAGGCAGCGTGTCCAAATATCTTTGAATGTTGGGAAGATAAGGAAGCAACTTTCTTAATCGGCGGAGATCGCTGTACTCGTCGTTGCGATTTTTGCAATATTGATACAGGAAAGCCACTAGCAATTGATCGTGCAGAACCTTTCAAGGTTGCAATGTCTGTTAAAACAATGGGATTGCGTTATGCGACCATAACTGGTGTTACGCGCGATGACCTTGAAGATGAAGGATCATGGCTCTATGCAGAGACAATTCGTAAAGTCCACGAGTTAAATCCTGGAACTGGTGTTGAGATGTTAGCCCCAGATTTCAACGCAAATCCGGACTTGCTGAACCCGATCTTTGAAACCAGACCAGAAGTCTTTGCCCATAATCTGGAAACGGTCCCCCGTATTTTCAAGCAAATTCGCCCCGCCTTTACATATGAAAAATCACTACGCGTATTAAGAATGTCTCAGGATTTTGGTTTGATCACAAAATCAAACTTGATCCTTGGGCTTGGCGAGACACGAGAAGAAGTGTCACAAGCACTTGTAGATTTACACAGTGCAGGTTGTGACCTGATCACGATTACACAATATTTACGCCCGACCAACAAGCACCACCCAGTGGAGCGTTGGGTTAAGCCACAGGAGTTTGTTGAACTGGCTCAAGAAGCAGAAGAAATAGGTTTCTTAGGGGTAATGAGTGGACCACTTGTTCGCTCTTCTTACCGCGCTGGCCGTCTATATAAGCAAGCCATGGAAAAGAAGGCGGCTCGTGGCTGATCTGGTCTATCCCCCAGTTATTGTTCTTGTGAAAACCTTTTGGAAATATCTTGGATTTAATTTTGATTTTCAAGGTCAAGATAATGTTCCTCGTAAGGGTGGTGCAATTCTTGCCATTAATCACACAAGTTATTTAGATTTCGCTTTGGCTGGCACTGCAGCATTACCCGCCAATCGCTACGTGCGCTTCATGGCTAAGAAAGAACTCTTTGATAACAAAGTAGCTGGCCCATTGCTGCGCGGAATGCACCACATCAATGTTGATCGAAGCAATGGCTCTGCATCCTTTGTTGCCGCATTACGTGCATTGAAGTCTGGTGAAATTATTGGCATCTTTCCCGAGGGAACAATTTCAACTAGCTTTGAAATCAAAGGTTTGAAGTCTGGAGCGGTTCGTTTAGCGATAGGTGCTGGCGTCCCCGTGATACCTACAATTGTGTGGGGTGGTCAGCGCGTCTATACAAAAGGCGTTAAGCCAAGTGTGAAGCGGGGCAAAATTCCTGTCACTGTTTCTTTCGGTGCACCAATTACCTATTCTCGCGATACCAATGTTGAGGTCGCTGAAGCGCATCTGCGCGAAGTAATGATCCAATTGTTGCGAGATGTCCAAGAAAAATACCCTGATAGCCACGTGGGCCAGCGCTGGGCACCAGTTCGTCTTGGTGGAACCGCGCCTGCCCCACTAAACTAAGAATATGTTCAAAAGAAAAGCAAGAGAAAAGAAGATCAAGACTCCTCGATTTCAAACCATTCGTGATGCTTATAAGGTCACCAAGCAGGTTAAGCCTTGGATCTCTGTAGCACTCATCGGTATTTTCCTTGCCTCATGGGCGATCGGAATTGGTATTGGCGCGGCACTTGATCATCCTTTCTACTTTGCATTTATCTCCTTCCCTCTTGCCGCACTACTTACTCTCTTGTTTTTCACTCGACAAGCAGGAACAGCTGCTTACGCTGCCATTGAAGGACAAATTGGTGCGGGTGCAAGTGTCTTGATGGCTATTCGCAAAGGATGGACAACAACTCCGGCGGTAGCTGTGGCTCGTAATCAAGACATGGTGCACCGAAGTGTTGGACGAGCTGGCATTGTTTTAACGGGTGAGGGTTCACAATCTGTTCGACAGATGATGGCTGATGAAAAGAAAAAGGCTGAACGTTTTGCACCAGGAGTTCCTGTTATTGAGATTCTTGTAGGAAATGAAGATGGTCGAATTCCAATTCAAAAACTACAGCGTCATATGCGACGTCTTCCAAAGAGGTTGTCTGCTCATCAAATGCGTGAAGTGCGTGCCCGTTTAAAAGCTGTTGGCGGAATGTCTATGCCTATTCCAAAGGGTCCGATGCCCACTCGAGCACCAAAGATTCGCTAGTTTCTAGTTAAAACACTTCCGCTAAATCGCTCGTGCATTCCTCTGCCATTTTCATCAAAGGTGATCGCAAAAATTACCGTTACTAGCAACCCTGAACGAATTAAAGCTTGAATCGGAGAAATCGCTCCACCATCGGCAAATCTAACGATGCGAATTCCAAAGATCTTGTGTCCCAAGGTGGCTCCTTGAAGCGCCGAAAGAATTGCTATCTCGATAAAGAACAGGGCTAGAACGCTCAGGGATCGATTGGGGGCCATGGCACCTAACCCACCTGTCGAGGCAGCCACAATGAAATAACAGGCTAGCCAGTCAACCATCAGGGCGGCAAAGCGGGGACCGAGGGTTACACGCTTGAATTCAAAGCTCATGTGGCAAGGGTAACTGGCAATCGGCCCAGACGTAACATGGATTTAACAAGCGGGTTATGCCAATTTCACCCTATGGACCTAGGGTTCAACTACTCAAAGCGCGCAAGGCTCAATGATGAGAGATTTAGCGCATCACATGTGAAATTGGGAGAAGCATGTTTAAGAACGCAGCAGAAATCTTTGCATACATAAAGAAAGAGGATGTCAAACTTGTTGACGTTCGCTTTACAGATTTACCTGGTATCCAGCATCACTTCAACGTTCCTGTTGAATCATTTGATGAAGCGGTATTTACAGATGGCCTAATGTTTGACGGTTCATCTATTCGCGGGTTCCAAACAATCAATGAGTCAGATATGAAGCTCTTACCAGTTCCATCGTCTGCATACGTGGATCCATATCGTAAAGAAAAAACCCTCATTATTATTTTCTCTGTACACAACCCAGTAGATAACACGCCATATAGTCGTGATCCTCGTGGAGTTGTTGCTAAGGCTGTTGAGTACATGCGTTCGCTTGGATTTGCTGACACAGCATTCTTTGCACCAGAAGCAGAGTTCTATGTTTTCGACAGCGTACGTTTCAAGACAACAATTAACTCAGCTGTTCACGAGATCGAATCATATGAAGGCGCTTGGAATACTGGCGTTGAATACGATGCTGATGGAACACCTAACCGTGGATATCGCACCCGCGTAAAGGGTGGTTACTTCCCGGTTTCACCAACAGATCAATTCGCAGATCTTCGCGATGAAATGGTTATGCAACTTGGCAAGGTAGGTCTTCTTGTTGAGCGCTCACACCACGAAGTTGGTACTGCTGGTCAAATGGAAATTAACTATCGTTTCACAGACATTCTCAGTGCAGGCGATGATGTTATGAAGTTCAAGTACGTTATTCGTAACACTGCATGGCAAGGTGGAAAGACTGCAACCTTTATGCCAAAGCCTCTCTTCGGAGATAACGGTTCAGGTATGCACGTTCATCAATCACTATGGAAAGATGGAAAGCCACTGTTCTTCGAAGCAGGTACATATGGCGATCTTTCAGACATGGCACGTTGGTATATCGGTGGTCTGCTTAAGCACGCGCCGTCACTACTTGCATTTACGAACCCAACAGTTAACTCATACCGTCGTTTAGTTCCAGGCTATGAGGCACCTGTAAACCTTGTGTACTCAGCACGTAACCGTTCAGCTTGTATCCGTATCCCAATTACAGGATCCAATCCAAAGGCAAAGCGCATTGAGTTCCGTTGCCCTGATCCATCATCAAACCCATACCTAGCATTCGCAGCAATGCTTATGGCTGGTCTTGATGGAATCTTGAATAAGATCGAGCCACCTGCTCCAGTTGATAAGGATCTCTACGAACTAGAAGGTGAAGAGGCAGCATCAATTCCTCAGGTTCCTGGTTCACTTGATGAAGTTCTAAACAACCTAGAGCGGGACAATGAGTTCCTAACAAAGGGTGGAGTGTTTGCTAAGGATCTGATCGACACATGGATCGCATTTAAGCGTAAGGAAGAAGTTGACTACGTTCGACTACGTCCACACCCAGCAGAGTTTGAGCTCTACTACGACATCTAAGAAATCCGTTAGAACAAAGCCCGCCCCTAAAAATGGCGGGCTTTGTTGTGTTTGCTTCCAGTAGATTAGACCCATGTTCATTGATGTGCTGATAGCAATCTTCTTCTTCTTGGTCGGATTGGAAATCAAGCACGGCTTAAAGGATCTCAAATCTGCGATAGTTCCAATAGTTGCAGCCCTCGGCGGAATGATCTTTCCTGCTTTTATTTTTCTTGCAATCAATCCTGGTTCATATGTTTGGGCCAGCGCAATGCCGACTGATATTGCCTTAGCTATAGGTGTTTTGGCTTTGCTTGGGAAACGAGTTCAACCACAAGTACGGATCTTCTTGCTCACTTTGGCTATAGCCGATGATCTATTCTCACTTGTCGTCCTTGGTGTCTTTTATGGAGATGACCTACACCCAGAAAAAGCTCTTGCCACATTAGGTGCTGCAGCACTAGGAGCGCTTCTTCCACTTACAAAATCACAATTGAAGAAGACAATTAAAGTTCTAACTCCAATTACAACTTATTTCATTGTCCCTGTGATCATCGCCGTGAATATTCCCTTGAATATTGATCTAGCGAGTTTTACCTCTCAGACAACGATTGCTTTAGTACTTGCACGCGGCGTTGGAAAAATCCTCGGTATTGCACTCTTTGCCTGGATCGCAATCAAACTTGGAGCTAAGACTCATTTGCACATCAAGGAGATCGCCGGCATCGGAGCTTTGGCCGGAATGGGTATGACAGTTTCTCTAGTCATCGCCGAAATTGCTGCACAGAGTGAGACTGAGCTCAATGAAGTTCGCCTTGGTTTATTTATCTCCGCAATTCTTTCGGGCCTGGTTGGCTACATCTGGCTTAGAAGGACTCCTGCTTCGCAATAGTTTTTCTAGCAAGAACAAGATGTCCCACAAAACCAATAAGCAGCGCAAAAATAACTCCGACATTGGAGTATGCCCACGCTCCCTCTTTCCCGCCAATAGCAGCAAGAAAATATCCCTGCCACGACAACCACGACGCGAAGGTGTTTGTCACAAATCCCCAACCAACAATTGTTCCAATAAGCATCAAAGCAATAGATCCTTTGTTGATTGATCCATACATTCCATGCGCGTCATACAAATCCTTCTCGATATATGCCCTCTTTCGCATAATGACATCTGCAACAAAGATTGCAGACCACACCGCAACTGGCACACCCAATGTGATTAAGAAGCCTTGGAAGGGATAGAAGAAATTATCAGCTACCCACACAATGTAAATGCAACCTACAAGCATTATGAATGCATCAATGATTGCTGCTTGGTGACGCTTGATTGGTACGCCAATAGAAACGAGAGCTAAGCCTGAAGAGTAAAGATCAAGAATTGCGCCACCAACTAATCCAAGTATTGCAACTAGTGCGAATGGGATTAGAAACCATGTTGGAAGAAGTGATGTGAGAGCACCGATTGGATCCATTGCTATCGCTTCGCTTAAGTCTTTGCTGCTAGCAGACAAAGCAGCACCATAAATAACTAAAGCAATCGGCACAACTGAAGCACCGAACACAGTCCACCCCACAACACCCTTGCTCGAAACAGTTCTTGGTAGATATCGCGAATAATCTGCCGCACAATTTACCCAACCAAGCCCAATGCCTGTCACACCAAAGATCAATGCCCCGATGAAGCCTTGAGTTGAGCCATCTTTGATTGCAGTGACCGCGCTCCAATTGACTGAGTCGATGGTTAGTGCAATATAAACAACAGTGCTAGCCACGGTGATCAAAGTCAATAATCTCTGGAGCTTCATAATCACACCGAAGCCAAGAACTCCCCCAAAAACTGTTAGAGATACAGCAATTACGAAGCCAAGGATCAAAGCAAGATTCTGATCGACTCCCCCAATGCGAGAGAAAACCGTTCCTGTTGCCAGGGTTGCAAGAGAAACTAGAACTGTTTCCCATCCAACGAAAATAAAGTATGAAAGCACTCCTGGAACGATGCTGCCCTTCACTCCAAAAGATGCCCGAGCAAGAACCATAGTTGGTGCATTTGAGCGTTTACCTGCAAGTGAACTAACACCGACTAGTAGAAATGAAGCAATAGTTCCGATGATTGCTGCAAAGGTTGCTTGTCTAAATGAGATTCCGAACCCTAGGAAGAAGGAGCCATAAGACAGAGCTAGGAGCGAGACATTTGCACCAGCCCAAGGCCAGAACAGAGATCTCGCACTTCCTTGACGCTCAGCCTCTTGAATTGTATTTGGGCCATTTATTTCAAAATCAAAAGTTGGCATTACTTCTTCTTATCATTTCTCTCTTTGATGATGTAACCGACTGCAAAAACTATGAGGAAAAAAACGAGGACTACTCCACCAACATTTAGAGATGAATTCTCTTTATCTTCAGATGTAGTTGTTGGAACGGCCTCGGCATAGTCAGGTGAGGCATTGAAGGTGTAATCCCCTTCAATGACATGTCCATCATCACCAACGACTCGGTACTTAACGGTGAAAGCACCTGGTGCACTTTGACCCGAAACCTTTGTCATTATCTTTGCGCCTTCAATAACCGGATCATCAAAGTTAACTGAAATACCGGTTGAATCGATCACTTCGAGGGAATTAACAGCTTCGCCTTCCAGAGTCTGTAGATCCCCACTGAACTGAATCCACACCTGCGTTGGAATCGGATTTACATTGGCAAACCGCTCCGGGAAAGAAGAAACAATCTCTACATGGGCAAAAGAGCTAGGCATCGATAGGAGTGCGATGAGTCCAATGACGAAGGAGACAAATATTCTGCGCATTTGGATAGTTTAGTCTAGAAAGAAATCAAGAAGGAAATCCTTGGTACCCGGAGTTACTGAGTACTTTTCTAGATCCGTGATTCCTTCACTTGCTAACACGAGATCATCGACAAAGAAATTGCCTGTGCACTCCTTGGCATCACGATTAAAGATGGTGTATGCCGCATCTGCCAAAATCTCAGGTGTGCGACCTGCGGCAGCATCGATACCAGGAATCATTTGAAGGGCAGCTGTATCGATAACTGTGCGCGGCCATAATGCATTCACGCCAATACCATCACGCTTGAACTCTTCAGCCATGCCAAGAACACACATACTCATTCCATATTTTGCCATTGTGTATGCGACGTGATTTTTAAACCAAACAGGCTTCATAGACAGAGGTGGGGAAAGGTTCAAGATGTGAGGATTTCGTCCTTCGGCCGCTGATTTACGTAGGTGTGGCAATGCAGCTTGTGAAGTGAGAAAAGTACCGCGCACATTGACATCGAACATTAAGTCAAAGCGCTTTGCTGGTGTTTGATCAGTACGAGTCAAGTTAATAGCACTTGCGTTATTGATAAGAATGTCGATGCCACCAAAGGCTTCGGCTGCTTGAGCTACTGCTGCTTCAATTTGAGTCTCATCCCGCAAGTCACATTGAATAGCAAGGGCTTTTCCGCCAGCAGCTTCGATCTCTGCCGCAGCTGTGTGAATTGTGCCCGGCAACTTTGGATTGGGATCAGATGTTTTTGCAGCTATCGCAATTGACGCACCATCTCTTGCCGCACGAAGTGCGATCGCAAGTCCGATTCCACGTGATCCGCCTGTTATGAATATGCGCTTTCCTGCAAGTGACATTTACTTACCCTTCTTAGACATGAACTTCATGAATGCTTCCATAGCTTCATCTGATTGCAACGCCATCGCAAAAATCTCAAATTCAGCCTTCATGATCGCAGCAACTGCGTCATGATTCTTGGCCTTCAAAAGTGCCTTCGTATTGATGATCGCCTGCGGTGGTTGCTCAGCGATGTGTTGGGCAATCTTCATTACATGTGCAAGTGGATCCGAATCCTTGGCTGCTGCTAATCCCATCTCAATGGCTGCATCTGCATCAAAGCTTTCACCTGTCATAAAGATGCGTGCTGCTCTTTGATAGCCAACTAACTGTGGGAATAGGAAACTAGATCCCGCTTCAGGGACTAATCCTAAAGATGCAAAGGGCATCGAAAAATTGGCAGTCGGACCCGCAATGACCACATCGCAGTGGAGCAACATTGTCGTTCCAACGCCAACAGCATTACCTTTCACAGCAGCAAGCAAAGGCTTTGGAAAGTTAAGAATTGCTGCCAAAAACTTAGCAACCTCTGAATCATCTGAGGTTGGTGGATTGTTCATAAAATCCATGATGTCGTTGCCAGCGGTGAAGTGATCGCCTTCTGCTGTGAGAACGACGGCTCTGATTCCAAAATCTCCCGCAGCATCATTGAGGCTCTTGGATAAATCTGCATACATAGATCGGGTGAGGGCGTTCATCTTCTCAGGACGATTGAAACTGAGAGTTAGCACTAGTCCCTCTTGTTTTGCCAAGATTTCGCTCATCCGCGCATCCTATGGGGTGACTCGAGCAATTAAAAAGAGCACAATGAAGACACGCGGAGAGGCGGCTATTTACATGGCAAGAGACATAACAATATCAACAAGGGAGTTAACTCCATTTGAGCAGTTGGTTCTGGAGTTGGTCTGCGAAGGCAAATCTAATAGTGCCATCGCTTCTCAAACATCACATAGTGAAAAGGTTGTTGAAAATACTGTAAGCCGAAGTGCTCAAGTTTTTGGAATCAAATCAGACGCTCAAACAAATCTACGAGTACTGCTGGCTCTTGCATATCGCGCACATTACGGCGATACAGCTTTTGATAAATTAAATGTTCCTTGCTCGCATTTGGAAGTTGGTCCAGATGGAAAAGCAATGTGTAACCGTCACATAGATTAAATCTCTTTCTTTAAATCACATTTTTTGAGGGCAACCACTCTCTATGTTTCAACGAGTGCTGACTCTCGCACTTTCGAACTCATCTCATCTACTCACGGAGTAGACATGGAACTGCATTGATTAACCATTCAATGCACTATAGGGAGAGAGAAATACAATGAAACGTAGAACTTTTGACAAGCTAGTCTCATACGTCGGCCTGGGATTGGCCGCACTGCTATTGATTTTTGCAGGGCTTTTGAACTTCGGAGCAGCATTTGCTAATGACTCTGTACAGAGCCAGCTTGAAAATCAAAATATCGCATTTCCGGATGCAGCTGGCATGCCATCTGAAACTAAAGATCAGCTTCTTAAATGGGCGGGTATGCAAGTAACTAACGGTGAAATGGCTCGTGACTATTCAGATCTATACATCTGGGAGCACATGAAGGGATCGGCTATTGCGGTTATGGGCAAGCCTGCAACTTATTCAGAGGTTTCTTCTGCATACATGGGTCTTGTGCGCGGTGGAAGCACCGATGTAGAAAAAATAAAGCAATACGGAGATCTTCGCCAAACACTTTTCATGGGCAACACACTTCGTGGAATGCTTCTTGAGGCGTATGCATTTGGAACTCTTGGAGTGATTGCAGGGTATGCAGCAATCGCAAGCTTTGTTGGTGGACTTCTATTCCTTTTGTTGGGTATAGCTGGGTTAATGCATATTCGTCGTACTCCTGAGGATGCGACGATTTAACCCTCAACTCTCCGTGAGGGGTTAAAAAAGCGCCCCTGGGTTTATCCCGGGGGCGCTTTCCTTTGCAATCTAATTGATGCTAGCGATCTAGCTTTCCTGAAATGAAGTCTTCAGTCTTTTGATGAGCTGCTTCATCTGTGTACTGAGTTGGTGGTGTCTTCATGAAGTAGCTAGATGGTGAGAGCAATGCTCCACCGATCTTGCGATCAAGACCGATCTTTGCGCAACGTAGCGCATCGATGATTACGCCGGCTGAGTTGGGTGAATCCCACACTTCCAACTTGTATTCAAGGTTAAGAGGAACATCGCCAAATGCGCGGCCTTCGAGGCGAACGTAGGCCCACTTGCGATCATCTAGCCATGGAATGTAGTCAGAAGGTCCGATGTGGACATTCTTTGCACCTAGGTCATGGTTTAACTGTGAGGTCACAGAGTTTGTCTTGGAGATTTTCTTTGATTCAAGACGATCACGCTCGAGCATGTTCTTGAAGTCCATGTTTCCACCAACGTTGAGCTGGTAGGTGCGGTCAAGGTGAACGCCACGATCCTGGAACAACTTAGCCATGATGCGGTGAGTGATGGTCGCACCAACTTGGCTCTTAATGTCATCTCCAACGATTGGAAGTCCAGCATCAGCAAACTTCTTTTCCCATACTGGGTCTGATGCAATGAACACTGGAAGTGCGTTTACAAAAGCACATCCTGCATCAATTGCGCACTGTGCGTAGTACTTGGCAGCTGTTTCAGAACCCACAGGTAGGTAGCAGATCAAGACATCGATCGCTTCATCCTTTAGAACCTTCACTACATCTACAGCAGGTGCATCTGACTCTGTGATGGTTTCCTTGTAGTACTTACCAAGTCCATCATTTGTTACACCACGAAGAACTGGAACACCAGTCTTTGCAACATCACTAAATTTAATTGTGTTGTTCTCACTTGCCCAAATTGCATCAGCAAGATCTAGTCCAACCTTCTTTGCATCAACATCAAAGGCAGCAACAAACTTGATGCTAGAGATGTGGTATCCCCCAACAACAGCGTGCATGAGACCTGGGATCTCTTGATCTAGGGCAGCATCTTTGTAGTATTCAACGCCCTGGACTAATGAGTTAGCGCAG
>Ga0304730_1001386_pt1 | contig 18489 bp, 28 predicted proteins | sample M_130628_MF_Meta_FD_190474 | JGI IMG/M metagenome (GOLD analysis project Ga0304730, IMG submission 190474) | Freshwater microbial communities from Lake Montjoie, Canada to study carbon cycling - M_130628_MF_MetaG (v2) (version 2) | ecosystem: Environmental > Aquatic > Freshwater > Lake | place...
TTTTAGCGTAGGAAGTAGGTACACCATAGCGAAGGTATAAAAACACAGTTAAAGCCCCTTGTAGTGGCTCTGATGCGCCTATTGCTTGTCTGGCTTTCATCGCTACATGGGTTTCGTAGTCAATTGTTTTGGCATCTGTGTAGGTTTGGACAAACTGTCCCCGTCTGGCAAACCTTGGCCTGCCCTTCGGTACTGGGTCACCTTCGACCTCAAAAGTTACGATTAGTGTCACGCAATTCTTTCAGTCGTTGGACAATCAAGGTAGGCAGAGTAGGAAAATCCGACTTCAGCAACTTGGTCATGTGCCTGGCATGGTCGATTGTTCCTTTGTTCATCGCCAATAAAGCGTAGTGCTGGGTTAAGTAATCGAGGAATGTCTCCTGTCCGTTCCAAGGCTTGAGTTGCGCCAGATATGGACATTCCGTCTCTGATTTTGTCAAGGATTGCATGGGCTTCATTTTTCGTCATTTAAGAGTCTCCAAGCGGTTGCTGCACAAAGTGGCACTTGTCCGTTTCCAATGGCTTTAAGTCTGTCCATCCGACAGGCCACCCCATCATGTATTCCGCCACCACTACTGGTGGGTACTGCCAATTTTGCAGAATCCTCAAGTAATCTGGCAAACTGTTTGTTGCACAACGGCTTGCTTTTTTTTGCGCTTGTAAAGACCTTGCTCCCCTTCCATCCCTCGCGCAGGGAGTTGGCAACAATCCATATTCTTTCTCGTTTGTGGTTTGCTCCAACTTCTGATGCTCCCAACACTCCCCATTTCGCATCAAACCCCATTTTGGCAATGTCGCACAAAACTCTGTCGAGTCCTCGAACAGTAAGCATTGGTGAGTTTTCAATGAATGCGTATTTGGGTCGTACTTCGCAAATGATGCGAGCCATTTCTCGCCACATTCCAGAGGCTTCTCCATCAATTCCTGCTCCTTTTCCTGCAACTGAAATATCGGTACACGGAAAGCCTCCCGATACGACATCAACAATTCCTCTCCAAGGTTTTCCGTCAAAGGTTTGAACGTCATCCCAAATCGGGAAAGTTTCGAGAAATCCGTCATTTTGTCGGGCGCACAATACGCTTGCGGGGTAGGCTTCCCACTCGACTGCACAGACTGTTCGCCATCCAAGGAGTTTTCCCCCAAGTATTCCTCCACCAGCACCCGCGAAAAGAGCCAACTCATTCAAAATTCCTCCTTCTCGTACCATTGTTGAACAGTACGACTAACTGGTTGTGCAATGATAGGTCTGCGGTATTCAGCAGGGTCTTTAACCCATTGGTGCTCGGAACACTTAGGGCGGTCACCACTTAGGTGGACAGTCCAACGCTTTGGGCAACCAAGCACAGAGCACATAAGTTTTTGCTCTTCGTCAAACCCGTTATCTTGCTTTTGGTTGTTTTTGAAATTAGTTAGAGACATGATATTTTCCTTCCACGATTTTTGCAAAATTGCTTGGTTTTAGTATCCACTCTAGGTCAGCAACAAAAGACCGCCCAGACTTGTCGTTGACTCTGCCTGTCAGAAACTTGGAAGTGCCAATATGGGTAAAAAACTCAGCCCACCAGTTCAGCACATCTTGGGCGGTTATTGGTTTGGCAGCAGATAACTCCAAAGCCACTTCTCGCCACCTCTGCCTGAGATAACCCTTACGGGTCTCGTTCCAAATTTCCACCTTGCGTAAGGTTGGCAAATGTATGTGGTAGAGGTCAATTACCTCTTCGTGAAAGCATTTTGGTAAACCTGTTTTATCTTCTGGCTCACCGCTAGGTGGGCATATATCTGTATTTATATGGTTATTGGTTATTGGTTTATGGTTATTGGTTGCTATTGGGGTGGGATTAGGGGGGCTATTAGCCTCCCCATTAGCCCCCCATCTTTTAGCTGCGCCACGCTTGCCCGCCTCGGCAAATTCTTTAAACCTAGAAATCTCTTTGTCGGCTCTTGGGTGAACAAAACCTTCTGGAGATGATAAAAAGAATTCGTCAAGAATTGTCAACACATCTTGTTCGTGTTCACGCATACCAATCTGGCGAGCAATGTTTTGTTGCTTTATGGGCTTTTCGTGAAGATAGTAGAAATCCAGTAGCCTGCGATAAGCAATGTCCTCAATGACGGACAAATGGCTAGTGTGTGACTTGTAGTCACCAATATGAAAATTGTAATAGTGCATAACCTGACGTTCTCGGTTGCCGTTACTCAAAAGGAAACTATGGCAGGGCGGTAACGAATCGCCTTTTCCCCCGCTAAGGGTAGCCTAGCCTCCATTATATATCTTACTTGAACCACTTAGGCTTTAAAACCAACAATTGCCATATTCGAGCCTTGGGGACTGTCTTCCATTGCGAAACCGCAGCTTGGCTAATACCAAGAATGTCGGCAAGATCACGCTGTGAGCCTGCCAGACGGATAAGATGTTCTTTTGTCATGCCCAATATTCTACATAAGTAAACTTATTCTGTATTAGGGTTTATCCCTAGAAAATAACAGTTAAGTTGGCTTATAGTTATGCCATGCCCACAGCACATCGCATAGGGTCTTTTGGAGATAGTATGAACTACGCAGACGAACACGCAGAATTTGATCGCATGACTTGTATATGCGACTTTACAGAAGTTGATTGCTTTTTTGACCCCTACTCGCAGAGTCTTCACTTTGCTTATATCGGTGGTCAGTTAGTCACCGAGATGCTACGCGATCAAGTTATACAAAACTTTGAACGCCAGTACGAAAAGGCTTGCCATGTAGAACGCGAAGAAAGCAAACTCTCCGCAGCACTTGATCGTTACTACGCTAAACAGGACTACGCATGAAACACTCTAAATACATCCAACACGCCATTCAAGGCCCGTTCACATCCGACAAACCTACCTTGGTAGATCAGACGATCTTTTGGTTGTCTGGCTTTGTCTCTGGTCTTATCTTTGCCCTCTTAATTACAGGAAACTAACATGAAGAATATTGCGACAGCATTGGTCAAGGCACAGAAAGCCTTTGCACCCGCCCTAAAAAACGCTACAAACCCTCATTTCCGTTCCAAGTATGTTGACCTAGCATCTTGCGTTGATTCGGTTATAGGGGCTTTAAACGACAATGGGATATTCCTATTCCAAACAACCACAGAGCACCCAGACGGGGTTGTCTGTGAGACCAGTTTCCTACATGAATCAGGTGAACGGCTTGATTGCGGTAAGTTGTTTTTTCCCTCACCTAAACACGACCCCCAAGGGTTTATGTCGTGCTTGACCTACATCCGCAGAGCCTCGCTCATGGCAGCCACAGGGCAAGCCCCCGAGGATGATGATGGCAATGCAGCTACAAAGCCTGCGGTTAAAGAGACCAAGGCTAACCACAACCAGATGCAAGACCACATTACCTTTATCAGCGAGTCCACCACCTTAGAGGAACTCCAGACGCGCTTTAAAGAGGCTTACAAGTCTGCGGGTACGGATAAGGAATGGTTAGAGGCGGTAACTGGTGCTAAAGATTTAATGAAAAGGAAACTCAAATGACTGAACAAATAGAACAACGCTCGGATGCTTGGTTCACAGCCCGTCTGGGCAAAGTAACCGCTAGTCGGGTGGCAGATGTGATCGCCAAGACCAAATCAGGTTACTCCGCTAGTCGGGATAACTATATGGCGCAATTGATCTGTGAACGCCTTACAGGACAAAAGGCAGAGTCTTTTACAAATAGTGCAATCGAGTGGGGGGTAGCCAATGAAGCCTTGGCTATCTCGGCTTACGAAAATGCCACAAATGTTTTGGTTGAGACTGTGGGGTTTGTTGATCACCCAACAATTCCTATGGCTGGCGCAAGTCCCGATGGTCTCGTATCTCTATTTGGGTGCATTGAAGTGAAATGCCCTCAATCAAATACAGCAATCGAGACCTTGTTGGCAGACAAAGTTCCTACCAAATATTTTCCGCAGATTCAATGGCAGCTTAGATGTTGTGAACGCCAATGGGCAGACTTCATTTCCTTCGACCCACGCCTACCCCAAGAACTTCAATTGTTTGTCAAAAGGGTTGAGTTTGACCCCGAATATGTAGCAATGTTGGAGAAAGAGGTTATCCAGTTCCTAGCCGAGTTAGATGACAAGGTGAATAAGTTAACTAATCTGAAAGTTAAAAATGTCTAAAACCCAATATGAAGTGTCTGTTATTACAGGTAAATACACCAACAAAGACGGACAGGAGAAAAACCGCTATCAGCGCATAGGCTCGGTAATCGAGACCAAGAACGGCCCAATGCTCAAATTTGACTGTATGCCCATTGTTGAGGGTGGGTGGTCTGGTTGGGCATATATGAACGCACCAAAGCCAAAGGACTTCGATGACACTATCGACTTTTAATCATCCAAGAGTAAGAAATAGCGACCCAATGACAAGTTGGGTGGCTGCGGGGTCTGCCAAAGACCTTGCCAAAGCCCACGCCACCAAGATCATCCAATGCCTTAAAGACCACGGAAGTTTGGGCAAGGATGGTATTGCTTACCATACTGGTTTGGAGTCCATGCAAGTCGCTAGGCGGTTACATGAGTTGGAGAGAGAGGGAGAAATCTGCTTGACGGGGAATGTGGTTAAGTCAAAATCTAACCGTTTAGAACGAGAGTGGAAGATAACCCCAATTCAGAGGGAATTGCTATGAATGCCTTTCACAAAGATTTTATGAAGACCTTTTACCCTCATTTTTGGTCAGCCCCCAAAATAATACAAAAACGAGATGTACGGGTGCGCCACTTTTATGTGTTTGCGAGGGCAAAATGAGTTATCTAGTAGGCTCTCTACCACCTTTAAAATGCTTTATACGCAAAGAATTCCTGTATGACCAACACAAGGGTCATGGAGAATTAGAACCCTGTATCTGGGTGTCTCTCAAAGCCATTAGAGGGCAAGTCTTTAGGATTGAATCTCTCTTACCCCGTTATGGGGCTTTGTACGACAAGCTGCCTATTCACGCTTACTGTTGGAAAGATGGTGGGGACTTACCCTTAGACGCTCTCCAGTTGTGGGATTGTCTTGGGTATCGGTTTACCATCATTGAAAAGGTCTTACTTAGGAATCTAAGTGTTAAGGTTTTTGGTAAAGACCGCCAATGGCACTTTGGAACTTATATGTTTACTGTGGACTTTTGTGCAGACCAGACCGACATTGATACGGGGTTTTCTGAGACCGCAGAGGAACACAAATCTTTTAATTTCATTAAACTCGACAATGGACAGTTTGCTTGCCAACCCAACAATCGGTGTATTTGGTACGACCAAAGTCTAGTCTCAGGAACACTAACACCAGACTTTAATGTTGCCACCCAAACCTACTCGGTGGACGGGTCACGCAAGTGGGTTGCCTCAGATGATTGGTTTTACGATATAAGGAGTCGTGATGCTTAGTAGTATTCTTACCATTATTGTTGTGCTACTTGTTGGTGCGTTTATAGGCGCAGGCATCCTAGTCGCAGTTCTTTATATGAGCGTAGAAGACTAAACGTAGACCCTAGTGCCTTGTTTATCAATAATAAGGGCTTGTTTACGAGGTGTTCCATCATGGGTATTAGGCACAGAAATATGCGTCCATCGGTCAAACTCACGAATAATTTGGTCGTAACCAATCCCAGACGCAATGATTGCTTTTACTACCTCGTCAGGAGTCATGCCAGGCACTCTTAGATCGGCAGCGCACCCTACTCGGTGCTGAGAGGTATCTTTTGAGCCTACCGCGTCATTTACCTCTTTACTGCGGAACGCAGAGTTAACCATAATTGGCTTACCGCCAAGTACGCTTTTGACGATTTCAAGGAAACCAGCCAACCTTTGAAGATTTGCAAATTCAGCGTCATTTGGTATGTTCTCTAATTCCCGATGGTCGGTATGAGTTAGTTCTTCTAAAGTAAAGTGTTCGCTTAGTTGGGTCATTTTTTAGCCTTCATGTCCATGATTTTCTCTAGCGTTCTACCCCCAAAGTAAAACGACATAATCAACATTCCCCATTGACCTAATAGTTCTACATAGTTGTTATTTACCTCAATATCCCATGCGCTCATCATGGCAAAGGTTGTGTAGGTAATCAAAATAAACACCAAGGTCATGGGACGGATGTTCTTGGACAACCAAGAGTCAGAACCCATGTCTGCTTTAAGTCTCTCGGTCAATTCATGTTGTTCAGCCACATCAGCATTAAGTTTTGCTAACTCGCCATTTTGTTGCATCTCAAGCAGCTTGAGTTTGGCTTGCTCTGCTTGTGCTGGGTCTGGAAATACCTTGTCCAGTATCTTTCCACCAATGTCTAAAAGTGCGCCTATTGGAATCATTTAGCCTCCTTGAGTTCTCGTTTAAGTTTGCGTAGTTCCCTGATTTCTTGCTTGAGTTGGGCTTTCATATACAGCGTTTCAATGTAGGCAATGGAGGTCGTAGCAACGATCAGGCATAAAGCCACCGCGCTTAAAACCCACCCGATAAGACGCGCAGTTGCCACATTACCCACCCAAAAAGTGATGATATAAATACCACAGCAATTACTCCACTTGTTAACTCAATAGCCCTGATTTCTTCCTGTTCCTTTTGCCACCGCGCTAGTCTCATTTTTTTGACTTCTTCTGCCCTTGCCCATTCTTGCTCCTGTTGAATTTTGGCATACATCTTTAGAAATCTGGTATATATCGCCTTGAGTTCTGCTGGCGCATAGACAGTCATTTGTTCCCGAATTTGTGCATCAAGGTTTTCCATTTGGAGTTCCACCAAGGCGCGTTCAATAGCCTTTTTAGAAGTGTTTTGAGTTGGGTCATAGTGTTCCTTAGACTCTGCCTCCAAAGAGGCGTAGTAATTGGTTAATTGGGCTTGTATGTCAAAGAAGTTTCCAAGTTGAACTCCGACATTCTTGATTGTTTCAAGTTCAAGGGCTTCGTAGGATTCATCTTTTTTGGCTTTCGCTTTCTCCACAGGCTTTGTTTCGGCAGGCTTTGCAGGCTTGCTAACAAATAGCCCAAGTACCCAATCCCAGATGCCTTTAATTGCTTTAAAGTCGGCTTGTACGCCCTCAATGGTTTTCTTAGCACCTTCAAGCTGCATTCTCCCTTCGTGCAACATAGCGCACCCCTGCTTGATAGCAGAGACAGCCCCTTGTGCCAACATAAGAAGAGAGAAAGGGTCAATGTCACACTCCGATTAGTTTCTTGACAAACTCCGCAGCCACGCCAGGCCCGAGTAACACGACCAAGATCACCGCATACAGCAGATATTCAATCTTTGCCATGCGCTTCTCGCCCGTAGACAAAGACTCGTCTATACGCTTATATCTTTCAGCGCACAGAACTTCGTGAATTGCCAAGCGTGTGTCAGTATCCTCAAGCATCCGCAGGCTCTGGTGTATTGCCTTCAGCAAGCCATTGTAAATATGCTTGGTAATCGCTGTTAGTGGGGTCTAACGGAATAGAAATTGTTTTACCAATAATAGTAACCGCCACTAAAACGCCATTGTGTTTTTGTAATTTATACATTTATAACTCCGCAGAAAGTGTTATGGCATTACTATTTGCCAAACGCATGGTGTATCCCCTAGAAACAGTAAGACCAGTAAAGTTTGTCAATAAAGCCATACCAGCATTAGAGTCACTAGCAACATTTGTAATTCCGCCTGCACTTTGTACAAAATCATTAGTGCCATCTGTAATTGAAATAGCACCTTGTATATCTAATCCAGGCGTTGTCCTCATAGTTACACGATAAGCAATGTTTACAAGTGCTTGTACGGAAGTATTTCCACCACCAAAAGCACTTCTAGAAAGTTGATAATAGCGTTGACACAAATTCAACTCAGTCCCAAATGAGCGATAGTCAAAACTTGTTGGTATGTTGTTTTTCTCTAGTTGAACGCTATCAATAATCCATGTTCCACTTGTTTGTGCGCCAACAGTAAACACAATTTCAATGCCCGTAGTAGCGGCACTTGGTAGCGTAATTGTTGTTGTGTATTTAGTTCTTGTGGCTGATACTGTAAACGTAGCGGTATCAATTAATGTTCGTGTTGGGCTTGCCAACGTGCCAAATGTGTCTTCGCTATTTGCATAATAAGCAGTACAAGTAACAGAAGTAAGCAACGAGTTAGAAATAAAAGCAGACAAGGTAACAGTTGCATTTGCTAAGTCATAGCAGTTTTTAGCCTCAATTCTTTGACCAAAGCCAATAGCAGTAACGCTTGCTGCGCCCGTAAATTGATAGCGATATTGTGAAGATGCAAATGTTCCCGCTATTTGTTGTCCAGTTACGTTTGCGCCTGTGCAGTAGCCATACCATCTGTCTACAGAATACGCTAAAGCTGCGCCTGCCGTAAATGTCTGCGCTGCCCCAGAGTTCCTTTGATCTATCGCCATTGCTGGGTTTATTAATCTATTCTTGTATCCATCGTAAGTTATGCCATTTGCAAAACCAACTTGTTTATAGTCCCAACTTGCAGCAGTCGTTCCAGTTATTAAAATGCAAGTAAATGATGCAGTTACACCCGATGCAATTGTTGTAATTGTATTTAGTCCACTTGATTGAACTGTTAACAAACCAGTTGAGTTGTTTTCAATTAAGTAACTTATGCCTAACGCCAAAGTTGATGTAACTGGCAAAACTATTGTTTGCGTTGTCGTACCAGTAAAAAACTGTTGGTAGGTAGAGGCAACTGTTAGAGTGGTAGTTCCCGCTGCCGTAGCAGTCGTTGTGTAGCCCAACTTTATGTTGTTAATTACAGGGTTTGTAAGCGTAGTTGTGCCTGTAACGTCCAAAGTACCCACTATATTGGCATTTACACCAACATAAAGATTCTTGGCTATACCCACACCACCCGCAGTAATGATTGAGCCTGTGGAGATGCTAGAAGAGTCCGTAGTCAAACTAGACGTAAACCCTTGGGCAAATGTAATCCGAGCCGTTGTAGTGGTCTGTCCGTCCTTGGTGATAGCGGTTGTTAGTCCTGTTGCTAAGTCAGAGGTTAACGAGTTAAACGCTGTGGACGATATGATCGTGCCTGCTACTACTGGTTGACCAGTAGTGTTGATAGTAAATGTTCCACTTCCGTTGTAACTCATTTGTATTACCTCTGAGATTGTTGTGCAATTGCGTTAGCCATAGCTGCTTGCCTTGCTAACTTTTCATTGTATAGACGGACGAGTTCGGGCAATTCACGAACTGTATTTTGAGCAACATTGCCCTTTTGGAGTAAAAGTTTGGCAATTTCGTTGCGTGTTGTTTCTGGAGTGCTTGCTTGGCTTACCAACTTTGCCATAGTCCCAATTGCGGGAAGTGGATTACCCTGAGATGCAGAACTTACCGCTTGACCCGCTTGGAGTGTGTTTTTTAACGCATCATCTTCAGCCGCCATTAACCTTGATGCTGTTTGCGACCCTCGACCCACAGTTTCAATTTCTTTTAATTGAGCCTCACGCGCCACATCAGCCGCAAATTTGCGGTAATCCTTGCCAAATATTTCTTTCAATTTGCTACTTGTTGCATCTTCTTCCCACATTCTTAAAAGGGAAGCAGAACCGCCTTTTGTGCCTACTTTGTCTTTCAAAGACTGTAAAACACCGATTCTATAAGCCTCAATTTCGCTTGCGCTCATGCCTTTAGTAGCGTCTGCAACCTTAATTGCGTCTTCTTTCATGGCATTGCGACCCGCTTTTACCGCGTCTTCTAATTCGGATGGGCCTGCAAACGCATCCCTAGCCTGTTTGTAAATTGAGCCATTTTTGTCTTGGGGACTTATAGCATCCATTTTTTTGGTTAACGCAACGCGCAAATCGTTATAAGCACCACTTAGCGATGTTGGCTCTCCAAATTTACCTTTTGAGTTTTCTGCCAAATCGTATAAAGCCTGCTTGACTTTATCCAAAGCATTAAAAGGAATATCGTCACCCGTTTTAATTTTGGATATGTCAATGGGCGTTGTACGCTTTAATTCTGCCAACAATTCAGCCCCACCATGAGCCGTTTTAGATGCTTGGATTAGTTTAGATAGTTCATCATCAACCCTTACAGAAACACCCTCTAATTGCTTGTATAAAGGCGCAGAAACTGTTTTTTTCTCGTTGATCAATGCGTCTAGCGTTCCTGTGTAAGTTTTGCCAGAAGTGCCTAAAGCCTCATCCGCAGCAGTCACCAACCGCCTTCCTCTGGTGGCTTGTTGATTGTGAATAAACTGTTCTACCAAGTCTTTGGCTTGACCAGGCAAAGTAGCCATTAAATCCAAATAACTCTTAGGCGTTTGTCCACCAGCCCCTGCAATCGTTGCCTCTGGGCCTCGCGTTATCAATTTAGCCTCAATTTGTGCAAATGGGTCACCACCGCCACCTTGGAAATAATTTCCTTTACCGCTTCTTGACAATATATCTGCCAATTTCAATTTAGCTGCGTCCATAGCAGTAGATTCGCTAAAACGCTCTCCAATATTTCTAACTACGCCACCGCCCATGCGTCCGACAGTAGTCCCAACAGGGCCTAATACTGTCCCCGTGACGGCTAAACCTTTTTTAAATTCTGGGTAGTTGGCTTGTTCTCCCATAGTGACCGCAGGAGTCATTTGACTTGATGCGCCACCTACTATGGCAGAAGTTCCCAACAGTCGAGGGAATGTGCTGACCGCTTTAGCAGGGATTAAAGCCGAAGTAGCTGCGGCAGTTGGCAAGATATTGCCCACCATTCGGTTGACATCAAAGCCCTCATCCCCTACTTGTTGGCGTAGTGCTTGATAGGCTTCCTCTCTATCTCTGATTTCTTTATCAATTGCTTCTGGTCTTGGGTTTGCCAACAAAGCATTAGCCAACTTAGACACTATTGGGATATTGCTTGCCCGTAATTGAGCAGGGATTACATCAATTGCCTCATTTACTGAGGGCGGGACATTCCTTGCTACAAACTGTGCGCCAGCATTGATTGGGTCTTTTATGCCCATCATGATGCCTTGAAGAGAAATATCTCTTGGCTCTGGGGCTTGTTGCAGTTGTTGCGGTTGTTGCTGTGTTTGTTGTGTTTGTTGTGTTTGTTGTTGCGCGTTATGGGTTTGATTAGCCAATTTCCAAGCCGTTTGTTCATCAGCCGCATTTACTTCATAAGTAGCATTTCCTACTTTGACTTCAAAAGTGGACATTATCGAATCCTCCGAACCGCGCCTGCTGGTGGCGCATCTCGTCCCTGAGTCGTATATTGGGGTGCGGTATATGGCAACGGCCCGTAAGTCATTTCGTAAGCATCTCTAATTCTTTTAGAAGATGATGCAAGTTGTGCTTGTAAATTTGTAAGAGCAATTTTGTAATCTTGAGGTTTTTGCGCCCCATCCAAAGCCGCAAGTTGTTGCTCAAGGATAGGCCATTCGCCTTCGGTTACAGCACCCACCGCGCCACCTGTTTTAGACGCTTCACGCATGGATTGCAAAGCATTTACAGCCGCTTGTTTTACCAATGTGCTTTGTAATGCTCTAGCAGAGGTTGCTTCTGCGGTTGTATCAAATGTGCTGAATTGGTTTAATTTTCCTGTGATTCTTGACAACCCAGGGTGATCACTCAATTCTTTTGCAACATTTGTTAAGCGATCAATGTTTTGTAGCGATGTGGTTGCACCCGTTATTGCTTGGGGCTTGGCAACCAACAACACTTGTCGCTCTTTTGGTGTTACTTGATCAATAATTAAATTTGATTCTGGTTGTGGTGTTACATTTGTTGGAGTAGTTGGTGTTGGTGGTGTTGCCGCTCTTTGTGGGGCATTAAAAGGCGTATATCGTCCACCAGCAGGAGGCGCAACAGGCACAGCAGGCGCACCACTAACAGGCACATTACTAACAGGTTGAGGCATTCCATTCAAAGGTAATGCAGGCATAGGCGCATTGCCTGGAATATTAACGCCACCCGCAGATGTGTTTTTGCCAATATCAAACCCAAGTTTTGCAAACTCTTGACCCAGTTGCACATTTTTCTGTGCCGCTTGCATCATGTCGGTAGCACTAACATTACCAAACTTATACTGGTCAAAGATCAATCTTGCTCGTTCAGCAACAGGAATGGAATTCCATTGATCAGGCGTAAATGCGCCTTTTGTATCAATGACTTTTCTATTGCCTTTATTGCTGTACGAGACAGTTAATGTTTGTCCTGAAGTTGGGTCAAACTCATTTCTAGGCTGATGGTAATCTTCTTTCTCAGGTGCTGTAAAAATAGGTTTTCCAGTAGTCTGATCATAAAGCGTTCCACCAGGCGCAACATTGATTGGTGCTTTTGGAGTCATCATAGAACTCAACATAGCCCCACCCGCACCTTGTAGGGTCGGATTCTGTGAGCCAAGGGCTAATGCCATTGCTCTTTGTCTGTCAGGGGCTTGAGCAGGCATATTTGGAGGCATTGGAGTGCCTTGATCAGCCATTTGCTGAACTTCTTGCGGGTCGAGCCTTTGTGCTCGTTCTGGTGTGCCTTGCATAGCCTCCAAGAATGAACCCATCTCGGCTCGGTTGCCTGCTTGGTATCTTTCTGCCAAAGCTGCTTGTTGTTCTAAGGCTTTTCTTTGCATCATTCCAGAGGTATAACCTTGTAACATTTTGGCTAAACCAGCGTAAGGACTAAACTTTACGCCTGCTTGTTGTGGCACTTCTACGGGTTGCATCGCTTGTTGACCAAGCAATTCAGCCATCCTCATGCGCTGTGCAATAGCCGCGCTTTCTGCCGTGTAAGGGCTTAAATTGATGTCAGCCATTTATCCTCCCGTAATCAACCATCATGTAACCAGTATGGTGTCTGCCAATAGCCTCTGGCATGACCTTCTCAACTTCTTGAGCCATAACACCGATTTCGTGTCTGCCCATGATGTCGTATTCGTAAATGCCAATTCCCAATTTATGAGTGCCAATACGCTTAATATTGGATTTCAGTCTGCGGTCAGAGAACGCTCGTGGGGCTGCGTTCATCATTCCATACGCACTTAAACCAGCACCACCCAATTGGAATAGCCCCGCAGTTTGCGCGTTTGCTGACCCGACTTGTTGGTTATAGATGTTTTGGTTGTATTGACCAGTTTGAGCAGTAGCGTTAGCAATTGGTGCTGCTTGCACATTAGAGCCTTGATAAGCCCCAAACTGAGGATTCTGTATCTGAGACCCAGACATAAGAGCCGTAATTTCGTTAAGAGGTAACTGACGCTGTTGTATTGCTTGAGCCAAAGCCTGTTGTTGGGCAATGTTACCAAACTGACCACTTTGTAGGGCTTGATTAAACCCTTGGGCGTTTGAACTAATGTCTAAACCTAACCCTTGTAAAACCGCTTGCGTTCTGGCATCGTTTTCTTGTTGACCAACTAATTTAATAGCGTTGTCGTAGGCTTCTGTGCCTGGTCTCAAACCTTGATTGATCAGTTGAGTCTCGGTGCTGACTCGGTTTTTAGCAAGGCTAGGCTCTAGGCGCGACATGATCGCTTCTTGACCCGTTGTGCCTGCGTTAACAGGCATTTTGGCTACTTGGCTAGTGTCTAGCGCAGTTTGTACGCTCGGGCCACCAAACTCAAATGGAGTACCCATCACTTTTTGGGCGGTTGTAATTCCTTGTGAACCAAGGTTAGCCAACCCCAATTTAGTAGCGTTTTGGGCTTCTAATATCTTTTGTGACTCAGGCGTTAAAGTTTGAGTAACAGTTGGAATATCACCCTCATAAGTAACTGTTTGCGCCCCATAAGGCGAGTAAACATTAGGATTGCTTAATTTTGCAGTCGCTCTAGCTGCGTCAATGTTGGCTTGACCTTGTGCTACTGCCGCCCCTGCGTAATCAGGTGCTGGTGGTGGCGATGGTGCATCTTTTCCCATATTTTTCCCCTAAAAAACGACAATCTTCTTTTAGCATTGTCAACAAAACAATATCCCCAAGTGGGTGAGCATCTTTGATTCTGGCTTCTTCTGTAAAACCCATTTTTTTGACCAATCTTAGGCTCTCTGCGTTTTCACTAGCCACAGGAACAATGATCTTTTCCACCTCACAGATGTTAAAAGGATAATCAAAAATGGCATACAAAAACGCTGTTGTCATGCGTCCCGTAATCGCTATGTGGCACGTAAATGATCTATGGTTAAAATTCTCGTAGATCACCCCTGCAACATATTTACCATCTCTCTTTAGCCCTAACGATCTGCTTCTTTCCTCAAAGTACCCACCAAAAATCCGTTTAGCAACCCAATGACCCGCAGAATGGTCGCTTGTAATCACAAAGTACCACCGCCTGCAAACACTAAGTCACTTGCTACCCATTGCAATTGTATGCCTTGGGAGGCACTTTTTATCACAGGTGCAAAGGAATAACCAATCTGTGTAACCCCTTGCCAAGTCGCATTTGGTACTAAGTTATCACCCCAAATACCAGTATCCCAAAGTGATGTGTCCCAAGTTGCATAGGTGTCTACAGTAAAGTCTAAGGAAACGCTTTCATCTAGCGTGTTGTAATCAACATTGACATTTCCGTAAATCTGTGGCGTTCCATTAGTAAACAAGTGATACCTAATCATTTCGCATTGCTTTTGATTGGCTTTACCGTAAGTTTGGAACGATTGCAAACCAAATGATTGAATATCAGTCCCTGCGTCAGAGTTGGTATTCCATGCCTGACCGACATACCCATCACCCCCAAAATAAGGGTTGTCTTGGTAAAGAGTCCAACAATTAGCGTTCCATCCCGTAAAGTTACACCAAGACTTAGTAATGTTGTTCATCACATATTGCTGTTGGTTAGCGTTTTCCTGTACGGGTACATTCATAATTAGTTGGTTTTCTTTGGGGAAATAAAGCAAACACCAACCAAAATTAGCAGAGTAATTAGATATTGCCTGACTCATGGCATATTGGATTTTGTTTGTAATTGACACCCTTGGGTCTAATCGTGAACTCTGTAAAGACCCTGACATTGGTACTACCCCGTCTTGAGTAATGATCAATAGATCACCACCAAACTTTACCCAACATCTAGAGCCGATAGGCGCACCGACTGTATAAACACCGATTAAAGAGATGCCAGTCGGAGTGGTGGGGTCAGTTAACCTCCACACCAAAACCTCGCCCTTAGACGTAATAAACGCCAAATAGTCATCCATCCCGTAGCCAGCATCTAGCGTCCAAGTCATGCCTGCCACTAAATAGCCACCCATTTGGACTAGGGAAGACATATCTAAAGCGACAGCCGCGCCAGCAATTGCGTTAATCGGCAAGTACCACGCTTTTAGCGTTTGGTTTTGGATTAACCAAATTCTGTTTTTAAATAGATTAATGTTTGAGCATTGAGTGGTATCCACCCCTGTAATGTCGTAGCCTGCGCCATCTCCATCTTTGTGCCAAGCAGTACCATCGTAGCTGCGGAGTTTGTTAGCCCCGTTGACCATCATCAGATATGAACCACCTGTGTTAGTGAAGTTCACATATTGCCACCGAGCATTAGCAAGTCCAGTTAAATCGGCTGCGCCTACCACTCCAGGCGTTGTGACGTTATAAACACTAGTACCAGCACAAGCAAAAAGTTTGTTAGCCGAACCCGAGGAATAAGACATTATTGACTCGACTTGACCCGAAATGCCTGTAACGTGTTTGGTATAACCGTATCTCAAAACAACCGAGTTCGTGCCTGGCCACCAATTCTGTAACGTCACCGCATCCTCAATCGCCATTGCGCCTAGAGAATCCCGAGCATTCCACCCACCAATGGGGGCAGGCACAGTTATCGTGACTGCTGTCTGGGTGCGTGTTTTAGCAAGTTTGCGGTAGTTGTTTAACATTTATTTTTTATTTCTCTCAGAGATTCCTCTGGCTTTTGCTCTTGCATCTTCCTTAGACGATGCCCCCCATGCCTTTAGCGAAAGTGCTAATCGGGTGGGTTCTCCGTTCTTTTCCATCGGCCCAGGCATCGCACCCATACGCGCTAAAAAAGACGCTCTACGAGGGTTATCGCCACTCTTTACAGGAGGCTTGAGGTTCATGCCTTCTGCCTTTGCAGAGGCGCGTCCCTCGGCATTTAAACCGCCCTCGGGATTCTTACCCTCTTTGCGTTGCCAAGCCGCGCTCATTTCTTCTTCTCAGGTTTGGCAGTTTTAGCAGCTTGCTTGAAGTCTTTAGCAGTAGGTGCGCCCTCTGTGCCAGGCTTTCTCATCTTTTCGCCTGACCCCGCAGCTATTCTTTCCCTCTTTGCTTGGATATTTGCATAAAGTCCGTCTAATTTCATAATGCCTCCTGTTAAACGCTTGGCCAATTGCCATCTTGCACAGACCAAGGCCCGACCAATTGGTTCATGCCTACTGGTGCTAGAGACATGGATGGAACTGGTACGTCTTGAGCCTTGTTGTAACTTAAAGCCCGTGTGAATTCTCCTAATTCAATGCCGTAATCAAGTTTCTTGGCTTTCAAGAAGTAGAACTTCAGCCCTGCCATCATTAGATCATCAGGGAATACAGAAGTGTCGGTGTCGGCTGTGTATTCTGATTTTGTGCCTTCAGACGAACCAGTAGCACACACCCAGTAGTTCGACACATACTCAAAAGAGAAGTTGTAAACAGTTGTAAGGGCTTGAAATATGCGGAATTTGCCGTTGTATATCCGATAACGCTCGCGTGGGCCAATCGAGATAATGCCACCTTGTAAAAACTGCCAATCTTGAGATGACTTAGTTCCAATATTGCGCCAATGGTCTGTTCTATCCCAGTTGGTGTCTGAAATCATCCTGTCGTAACCACTAGGCAAGTCGTAATCCTGTTTGGCAAAGGTCATGGAGACAGAGGCGGTGGAAGTCGTTACAGGCGCGTTTAGCGTTACTTGCGTGCCTGAGTCAATCGTCAAAATCTCAGCGTAAGGGGTCTGCCCCGTTCCTGTGATCACATTCCCAACCTGTAATGCTGCCGTAGTAGGAATGTTGGTGATGATCTTAGAGTTTGCGGTGATGTTTCCCGTTGTGGAGACTGCATTCTGAGTTTGCCAAATATAGGCTTTTACTAACTTTTGCCACTCAAAGTCCCTTACAAGGTCTTTTCCAAGACGCTGTGCAAGGGCTAAAAGTTGGATGGTTTGGTTGTTTGTAGACCCAATTACTGCGGGCGGCTGGTTAAGTCCAAGTTCGCCTGAGACCTGATCAACCAACTCCAGTAGGGTATAGGACATTTATTCCACCAATTCTTTTTTCGGTCTGCCAGATTTCTTAGCAGTTAATTGATTAACCAATTCCCTCAATTGTGCCATTTCTTCCTCTTGTTGTGCGAGTTTGGCATCGGTTTCAGCACGAATTTTATCGAATACTGCGGAATCCTTGGCTGCGGCTATAAACGCCCGAGCCTTATCCCGTAGGTCGTTAAAGCCCATGATCTTGTTGCCCACGCTGTCTGCAAGTTGTGCAAACTGGTCAATTGTGAAGATATGCAAAGCCTTGAACTCAGCCTTTTGGGTCTCGCTAATTGCTGACCACACATCAATTGGAGTGCCAGAGACCTTTTGCTCTTTCTTTTGCTCAAAACGCGCCCACTCAATTGGAAATTCGTCAATGTCTTGCTCGCGCATAGGACGATCAACCACCAAGGTGGAGTCACCAGGCACTAATTTCTTCAAGAATATCTTTTCTTCAAAGATCGGACGCTTTTCGGTCATTGTCTTGAAGTTGTTTTGCACTTGCACAGTATGGAAAAACACCGCCATCTTGCCTCGGTTGTCCTCCATAAAACTATCATTTGTCCAGTTTGCGTCTTGCATATTAAGTCCTTTGTTTAAGAATTTTGGCAGTTTCCTGCATTAGCCCATCACCATGAAATATAACCTCTGCGTCTTGAGTCTCCAAGAACTTTTCCATCTCTATCGCAGCTTGGCACATTTGCTTAGTAGTTTGGAATGTCCTCTCACCCGCTTGGACTAGGATTTTTTCCTGTTCCTTGCCCAAATGTTCACCCGCGTGTCTGCTCTCTGTAAAACTGTTGTCCATTCCAAAGATATGGAACTTTCTGTATCCAAGGGCTGCGCTCACATTCATCGCCCTCATCCCCACAGATGACCCCCCACCGATCAGGCTTTCCATCCCCTCTGGATGTTTATCTGCTACCCACGCCACAGTCTCAAAGTCATCCCCGTTCACAAGATGCCATATCTTGACCTGATGCCTCTTTAAAGCCTCAAAATAAGTCGGATGGCATACCGATGCCAATAGGTACTTTGTAGCCTTCTGGGGCTTCTTTAGCATCCTTGCCTTGTGTTCTCTGGGGTCACAATCGATATGCCAATCAGGAGTTATCCCTTTGTCTACTAGAAAGTCGTGCGCCCCTGAGACTGTGATGATTGGGCGTTTGATGTGCTTCCAAGTGTCTTTGAGGGATGGCCCATAACAGACAATTGACACCCACCGATCATTGAACTTGTCTCGCTTTTTCAACAATGGGAGGTGTAACGACTTCTCCATTTGCTCATGCCTCTGAGCATTGGTCATAACGCCTTTAAGCATTCAACCCTCATGTCTCTAAATGGAAAATGGTA
>Ga0304730_1001387_pt1 | contig 18488 bp, 8 predicted proteins | sample M_130628_MF_Meta_FD_190474 | JGI IMG/M metagenome (GOLD analysis project Ga0304730, IMG submission 190474) | Freshwater microbial communities from Lake Montjoie, Canada to study carbon cycling - M_130628_MF_MetaG (v2) (version 2) | ecosystem: Environmental > Aquatic > Freshwater > Lake | place...
CAACTGGAGAGCAAGGTTTGCAGGGTATTCAGGGTGAGGTAGGTCCTCAAGGTCCAACTGGAGATCAAGGTTTGCAGGGTATTCAGGGTGAGCAAGGTTTACCTGGTGTAGACGGTGTTGATGGCACCAACGGTATCGATGGTCTCGATGGAATGCCAGGTGTCGACGGTGCCCAAGGTCCTCAAGGCGAGATGGGTCTATCTGGTATGGATGGAATGCAGGGCCCTCAGGGTGAGATGGGCCCACAGGGTGATCCCGGTATGGATGGCTTTGGCTGGGAAGGACCTCAAGGACCAGAAGGCCCCCAGGGTGTAGCTGGTAGCGACGGAATAGGACTACACGATTCCAGTGTTAGTTTAGCGTGTGCTGTCACTACTGATACTTACAAAATTGGTACATTCCAATGGTATGAGGTTTCAACTGGTATGTACGTAATGGTCTGCAATACTAACTAAGTAAAGAAATGAAGGAGAACTAAGTGAAATTTTCACTCCCTGTATTGGATGCAAGAAGAAGTGCAATAGTCACTGTAGGACTTGTCGCTATTGGATTCTGGCTTATCATTTTGACTTACCCGAAGTTTTACATTTTTAATCCGTTAGAGACTGAGTTAGCAATATTTAGGTATGAGCAGCTTGTCTCTGTTTTGGGTAGCATTTTGTATGCATTCTTGCCCTTGGTCTTCGCAATGGTTCCAGTTATTAATGGCAAGTCAACCAAAGTCCCCTACTTGGTATCTGCTTCTGGATGGCCAGTTGCCGTCTTTGTGATCCAGACAACCATAGCTATTCAAGGCGGAGAGTTTTATTCCTATATCGTGAAGCAACCAATATTTGCACTAAACGATGTGCTTGGACCGATTCTATTGATCCTGCTTTCAGCAACGCTTTTTCCAGAGGTAAAATCAAAAACGACTAAGTCGAGGAAAAGAAAGAAATAATTTTGCTTTAGATTTTTTACCAGAGCAGCGTCTAGCCCAGCCAGCAATGGCTGGGCTTTTAACTTTAAGCAGAATTATGCAGCTCCAGAAGGCTTCAACCGTATTAGGCAGAAATGTCTTTGGTGGTGGGGGAGTTAGAGGGCAAGTGCTTGAACTTATTTTGTGAAAGCATATTTCTAACTATTTCCCCCATTTGTTAACAGGACCTAGTTGGATAAACTCTACTCATGCCAATACAAGAAGATTTGATTAATTACTTCTCAGCTCGTATAGCCTTTGAGACTGATCCTTCTGATGTTCATGCTGACATCGAAGAGAACAAAAGGTTTGTTCTAGTCGATGTGCGTGGCCAGAGTTCTTGGGATCAAGGGCATGCTGTAAATGCAATACATATGCATCATTCTGAAATTGCCAAAAGAGCGATTTCTGAGATCCCACTTGATATGCCGTTAGTTGTTTACTGCTGGGGTCCAGGATGTAATGGTGCACACAAGGGGGCTTTGAACTTTGCTCTTCTTGGCTACCAGGTAAAAGAAATGATTGGTGGCTTTGAATACTGGGCCAGAGAAGGTTATCCGGTAGAAAACTCTCAGGGCCGCGTAATTAGAGATAAAGACCCACTAACAGTCCCAATTGATTCACCTACCTGTGATTGCTAAAAGACGGCACTAATGAACGTTTTGGTCAGGCAGATATTCATTGCAGATAAGTCAGCATGGTTGAATCTGTATGAGTCTTACCTTGAGTTCTACGAGAGTGAATCAGACCAGCCATCGGTAGAGCTCCTATGGAATCGGATCACTAAAGATAGTCCAGAGATTCAAGCACTGGTAGCTGAGATTGATGGGGAAGTTGTGGGTATCGTTCACTTTCACTACCAGCTGTCAACTTGGACTCAGTCTTGGCATTGCTACCTTGAAGACCTTTACGTAAGAGAGGACTCTCGAGGTAAAGGTGCTGCGAAATCATTGATTGAAGAGGTGAAGAGATTAGCTATTGAACATAAATGCTCAGAGCTATTTTGGATCACCAAAGAAAGTAATCAAGTAGCTAGGAAGCTATACGACAAGCTCGCTTCCCAAAGCGATTTTGTTAGATATGAAATAAAGCTAACTAACGACTAGCGAGCTCAAGTAGAGAAACTCTATTTATCCCGAATTTCAAAAGCAACTGTTTTGATTGAATCCGATTCAATTCTCAAGGGAGAGAATTCCGTATACGGCACCGTTATTGATGTCGAGTAGATCGTGAAGCCCATACTTGCTCCAATTTGATTTCCTGCTCCGTCAAGGAAGTAAATGTCCATGAGTTTGTTTCTGCAAGTACTGGAAATATCTCGAACTGTGATCTTTGAGAAGTAGAAATCACCGTCTTGAATCCTGGACTGCATTGAAGCAGTGAGTGCCCTATCGCAAATGCCTATAGTTACTGTGCCAGTTCCACCTCCAGAGTTGTCAACTTTGATTAGTGTGACTGTAACTTTTCTGGCATCAGCAGTCTTGCCGTTCGCAGGGATACCTCTGGTGCTTTGGATAGCAATTCCGCCATTTTTAGAGTGGATGTAGTCGCATATGCTTTTCGCTCTGCTAATCGCAAGTTTCTGAAGGAATGCCTGATGAACATTTGGATCGACCGGTTCAGTGATAGAAACACCTAGACGTTCGGCCACCAACCAATAAACTTTGAGTTTTTCCAACTCAGTGCTTTTGGCATATTTTGCCCACCAAGCTTGCATGGTAATTTGTACAACTTCATTGACTTCAGGAATGCGATGAGCGACGGCAATGATCTCAGACATTGCGCAATGCAACCTTTTGCCAGTATCGGTCCAAGCAGAATGTCCAACGTTTGGGTTTGCTACTTGCTCAAGCCAAACCTGGCTCCCGGCAACCCAGATTTCAGCTAGCAAGCCATTAATGTCGCCGAAGTAAGAATAGAAAGTTGGTCTGCTACCTTTGGCCATTTCACTCACGAACTGGACCGACACATTGTCAACGCCAAACTCAGCCACAGCTTCAATCCCTGCGACAATGAATCGATCCATTGTCCGGCTCTGTGAAGACGGGCTAACTTTCTCAAGCATTTTTACAGTGTAAGGGCTAAGTGCGGAATCAGGTAGACAAGGCCGGATACCTTGAGCAATCGGGGCATGTTCTATCCGAGATAACAATTTGGAATAACGCTTTTCATTTCAGTCTGAGAGTACGCTCCGCCAGAAGATATACGCTAACCTGAACAAAATCACACTTTTAAGCCACAAGGAGCCCCCGTGAGCCATGAGTTAAAACGCTCATCTAATAAGTTCAAACTTTCAAAGCCAGCTGCATGGCTTGCGATACTGGCAGTGGTAATTGGACCTCAAAGCTTGCAACCGCTTAGCCCAGCGGCTGCTAGCAATACAACAATCTCTGACCCAGGTAATAACTGTCATATAGATGTAACGAGTGAAACTGTCGTCGTTGACAGCACATCGGTTTCCGTTTCCCTTGTTGGCACTAGATGTCTCGTCAAGTTCTTAACTGCTGGTTCCTATTCTGTAACTATGCCTGATGGTGTAGTTGCACTTGATTACCTGGTTGTCGGCGCTGGTGGTGGCGGTGGTTCCGGTGGTGGTGGAGCTGGTGGTGTTCTACAAGGAACAAATTATGAAATTGACGCAGCCAATAACTATGTCGTTTCTGTCGGTGCTGGCGGTCAGGGCGGTAGCGGAGGATCTGGCAGCGCTCCGATTGATGCAACTAATGGTGAAAACTCTGCCTTCGGAACAATAACTGCTCTAGGTGGTGGACACGGTGGGCAAGGAAACTTGCATGCAGGCGATGGCGCATCCGGTGGTGGTTCGCAGTATGACTGCACAAGCGTTGAGTGCGCAGGTTCGGGTACACCTGGTCAAGGAACCGACGGAGCTCCAAGCACACATCCTAGTTATGGTGGTGGTGCTGGTGGTGGTGGTGCAGGTGGTGCTGGAGGAAACACAGTCCTATCCCACATAGGTGGTAACGGTGGAACAGGAGTCATCAGTTCAATCACCGGTGTCGCAACATATTATGGTGGCGGTGGTGGCGGTGGAATTAACTCCAATGACGACCAGTACTGTGGCTTGAACCCACCTGGCACATCAGACCAGGACTACTACTGCTCACAATCACCAGTTACAACAGGTGGTGGCGATGGAGGTCTCGGCGGTGGAGGAAAAGGAAGTTCATGGGGCTTCACCGGCGGCAATTACGGTGAGTTAGCTAATGGAACTCCAGGAGAACCTAACACCGGTGGCGGTGGTGGTGGAACAGATCCAGAAGACGCTTACGCTTACGCCGGTGGCTCTGGAATTGTAGTTCTGAGTTATGTTTCATCAGCTAGCTATAGAAAAATCACCTTTGACTCTAATAATGGGTCTGGAGTCACTGCTGAACAAAACGTGGAAAGTGGAGCAGCGACTGAGCTTCGCTCGAATCCTTTTACCTATGACGGCTACGTTTTTCAGGGCTGGAATACCCAGGCAGATGGCAATGGAACAAACTTCGGAAACCGAACTACTTTTACCACGACCAATGAATTCACTCTGTATGCCCAGTGGGCAGAAGGGGTGGACCACACAGTCACATTTGATTCGAATGGTGGAACTGGTGATCAAGAGCCACAAGTTGCCGGTCTTCCGACAGTCCTAGATGACAACCAATTCGTAAGGCCAGGCTACACATTCACTGGCTGGAACACTAAAAGGACCGGCTATGGTTACAGCTACTCAGACAACGCATTCTTTGCATTCGATTTTGATGCCACGCTATACGCTCAGTGGTCTCTAGATAAAGTTACGCACTCAGTGAATTTTTATGGGAATGGTGCCACTAGTGGAACAACTAGTTCTCAAATAGGTAGCTCAACTGCTCCTCTGAATGCAAACGGATTCCAGAGAACTGGATACAACTTCTTAGGTTGGCACACAAGTGACTGGGCTTCTTGGACAGAGTACCTCGACTTGCAAAACTACAGTTTTGAGCAAGATCTATCGCTTTACGCAATTTGGGTTCCGCAGTATACGAACACAGTTTATTTTGACGGCAATGGCGCTTCATCAGGTTCAATGCAGAACCAAGATGCAAGTTCACTCACCCTGCTCGAGGCCAATGGATTTGCTCGAGATGGTTTTACATTCTTGAATTGGAACACCGCTCCAGATGGAACAGGTGTCAACTATCAAAGCACATACAGCTATAACTTCGGACAGGGAGTTGTTTTATATGCGATCTGGGGGCAGAACTTCACCGTTAGCTATAGTGGCAACGGAAACACAGGTGGCTTAAAACCTGACTCACAATCAGCAGTGGTCGGTGGAGAGAGCCTTACCTTCCAAAGCAATAGCCGAAACTTATCTAAAACCCAATACCTACTAGCGGGATGGAACACTTCTGCAGATGGCTCAGGAACTCGATACGCACTTGGCCAAACAAAAGTTTCTCTTAGCGGTGATGTAACACTTTATGCTCAATGGGTTGCGGAAGAAGTTACTGTCACCTACGAATACGACGGTGCTGACGGGGGTAACTCAACGGCAATCGAGTTTTATACATATGGCACCTCTGGACTTATCTTGCCGACGCCAACTAAAACGGATTACACCTTTAGAGGCTGGTATTCAAGTAGTTCATTAATGAGATTGCTCGGCTACGGTGGAACCTCGTATACCCCACCTGCATATTCTTTGACAAACAGCATCTACGCAAAGTGGTCACCTAAATCAGCAGGACCAGAGCAACAAACCCTGGAGATTTATGGAGGCATCATCGATGAAGAGCATCCAATTAATTCCCCAGACCCTTACACTGAAACTTCAACTGATGGCGGACTAACTTGGCATCCAGCGTATCTTGTTGGTGGCGATCACCCTTGGGGAAATGTTGAAGGAACCAACAGCTGGTTGAACTGTGCACCAAGCTTCTTTGAGTGCTTAGGTGTGCGTTCCGACTATCGATACCGCTTCTATCTTGCTCCAGGCTGGAGCGCATCCAATCTGACCGCAAGTATGATCATGGATAACTATGGTTGGGTTACTCTAAATGGAACTGACCTTTCAGGTTACCAAGAAGGAAACTGGAATAGTCCTGGTGCCATCCCTGTAGATCAAATTACACACACGGGCTGGAACGAACTTTATGTGGTGTTAGTTGATCAAGGTGGTTATGCCGGAATCAATTTCCATTTGACCTTTAATGTAACTAGCCCAACACCGATTAAAGTCTTAGAGCCAGGCACACCTAACACCTTGAAGGTTCAGTTCAATCTTCAAGGAGCACCGGTATCTTATGCAGCTCAAACTTACACACTCGGTGGAGATGCTCTCCTGATCCCGACCCCAACTCGCGATGGCTACTCATTCATGGGTTGGGCAAAGGGCTCGCTCAATGGTGCAGTTGTTCAACCTGGTTCATTCACGCCTGATGACAATGTGACTTTGTATGCGTTGTGGGACGCCCCATCTCACACAGCGAGCTTCGACTCAAACGGCGGCTCAGCGGTAGCAGATGTTTTGTTTGCAGACGATGGAGGAACTGTCGCTAAACCTAAGAATCCAACTCGTTCTGGGTACAGGTTCTTAGGCTGGTCTAATACCGAAGGAGGAAATGCTGTTTCATTCCCATACACTCCCGGTGCTGCTCAAGACATTACTTTGTATGCGTTGTGGTCTGCGGACTCTCATACAGTTACATATGACTCAAAGGGTGGTTCCTCAGTTGTTGACGGCACCTTTATAACTGAAGGTTCCGTTGCAATTCCTTACGACCCAACTCGCAAAGGCTATAGCTTCTTGGGCTGGTCTGCTACCGATGGTGGTTCGCCAGTTACTTTCCCATACTCACCAGGGGCTACAACAGATATCACGCTGTATGCCTTATGGGCGAAAAACCAGGGCACTCAAGAACCTATGGTCCTAGAACAAACCATTACCTATGCGGGGCAGCTCGCATTCGTTCCCTTAACCGGCACGGTGGATAACATAACTGTCGATTGGGGCGACGGCATAATCGATGGGCCTTTTAACAACCCAATCGAAGCCACACACACTTACGCTAATCCAGGCACATACACAGTCTCAATCTCTGGAACTGAACTAACTCGCTTTGGTAATGGCTGCCGATGGAATGAAACTCTTACGAAGGTAGTATCGTTCGGATCTATCGGTATCACTAACTTGGAAAATGCATTCGCCTGCGCTCCAAACCTTACATCTGTACCTGCAACTTTGCCCGAAGGAGTGACTACTCTTGCAGGAGCTTTCTACTATTCCAGCAGTTTCAACCAAGACTTAACCGGCTGGGAAACTTCTTCAGTAACCACTTTTAACAACATGTTTTATCAAGCTAGCTCGTTCAACGGAGACATTTCTACGTGGGATACGGGAAATGCAGTTTACATGAACTCAATGTTCTACGGTGCATCGAGCTTCAACCAAAACTTGAGTAATTGGGACACCCACAGTCTGGTGTATATGAACGCCATGTTCAAAGACTCGGCGTTCAATAACGGCTCTATCGGAAACGATTCAGGAAACCCGTTGCGAGCTGACGGCAATAAATGGAACTTGTCCAACGTCACTGATATCAGTTACCTATTTCAGAGCAGTCCTTTCAATCAGGATGTCGGTAACTGGGATCTATCGAACGCTACAAACTTTGCAGGAGCATTCGCCTACACGCAGTCCTTCGATCAGAACATTTCAGGTTGGAACACCGCTTCAGGTGTTCACTTCCAATACATGTTCCTAGGTGACAACTTTAACAACGGTGGCCAGCCACTGGTTACCACAACAAATGGCTGGAATCTCTCCAATGCAGTTAACATTTTCGCAATGTTCCAATCAAACAAAGCCTTCAACCAAGACATTAGTAGCTGGGATATAACCAACGTCACTAACTTGAACTATATGTTCTATGACGCCTCAGCTTTCAATAATGGAGGACAACCACTTACCTGGGACACTTCTAACATTGAGACCATGGAAGCCATGTTCCGTCACGCTACAGCCTTCAACGCTGACATCTCTTCATGGAACATGTCAAACGTGGTCTCGACATTTTTCATGTTCAACAATGCACAGTCGTTCCAGAGCGTTATAAGTCAGTGGGATGTTTCGAAAATTCAAAACATGAACGGAATGTTCGGAAACTCAACATTCAATGGATACATCGGTGATTGGGATACCTCAAGTGTTAGGTACATGAGCGAGATGTTTTATGAAAACCGAAGCTTTGATACTGACATCAGCAAATGGAACACCTCGAATGTAGAAGACATGAGCAGCATGTTCCGATCATCAAACTTCAATCACCCACTAAACAATTGGAATGTCGGCAAAGTTGTAAACATGAACTACATGTTCTTGAACGCTGAGCTGTTCAATCAGCCGCTGGCTTCATGGGATGTATCAAACGTTGTATATGTCAGCTCCATGTTTCAAAACACAAGGTCATTCTCGCAGCCTCTAAATGGTTGGAATTTTCCAAAGGTCCTCTCGACCGACAACATGTTCTATAACTCCATATTCAACGGGGATATTTCGCAGTGGAACACCAGCGGTGTTCAAGACATGAGCGGCATGTTCGCAAGCACTAGCGAGTTCAATCAAGATATCAGTAACTGGGATGTTTCTAATGTTGTTAATTTCACTTCTATGTTCCAGTTTGCAACAGCATTTAATCAACCAATCGGGCAGTGGGATGTTTCACAAATGCGCCTCGCCTATTACATGTTCAATGGCGCATCCGAATTCAACCAAGATTTAAACAATTGGAATACTTCAAATCTAAGGAACGCCATGTTCATGTTCGAAGGCGCGACTAATTTCAATGGTGACATCTCTGATTGGAACACATCCAATCTCACCTCTGCCGGGTACATGTTTAAAGCTGCATTTTCCTTCAACCAAGATATTAGTAACTGGGATGTTTCAAACATCACTGACTTTAGCGCTATGTTCCAGTTCGCAAAGTCATTCAATCAACCCCTTGGTTCTTGGGAAGTTTCCCAGATGCAGAGCGCTTATCTAATGTTTTACGATGCGTCAGAATTCAACCAAGATCTTTCGAGCTGGAATACTGGTCAACTGATCTCAGCGTGGGGCATGTTCTATGGGGCCAAGGAGTTCAACGGAAACATTTCAAATTGGGACACGCATTCATTGAGCGAGATGACGTGGATGTTTGGCCGCGCCTTTAAATTCAACCAAGATTTGAGCAACTGGGATTTCTCCAATGTGGACAGGGCTGCAAATGCCTTCGACTCCTCAGGGCTAAACAAGGTTAATTACACTAAGTTGCTTATCTCACTTAACAATCAGAACATGCGACCGATTACGATCAGCTTCGGAGGTGTGCGCTATCTTGATTCAGCGGCAGCGGCACGCGCAAACTTAGTTACTCCAGTTGAAAGTGGTGGAAAGGGTCTGTCCATAGAGGATTCTGGTCAATTCTCTTGGTTGGTGCCGGTAGTTTACAAGAAGCCAACTGCAGCTGATATACGCGTCGGTCAATCCCTTGCAGATTCGAACCTCTCGGGTGCAGTTACAAATGTTTCGGGAACTTGGACGTTCACAGACCCAACATTGGTACCTGCATCTGCAGACCAGAACGTGAGTATCACTTTCACTCCGGATGATGCTGAGAACTATCAACCCATAACAACTGAAATCAATATTCACGTCTCCTACAAGCAGAGAACAATCACATTCACCGGATCAAATCCAACTAAATGGGTTACAGGTTCATTCGATGCAAGTGCAACCCCAAGCATAGGTTCAGGCACTGTGACCTACAGCATCCTCAGTGGTGATTGCTCCATCAATGCCAACGGAATACTCTCTGCCACAGCCTCCGGAACCTGCAGTTTTAGAGCAACGATTGCCTCTGACGGAACTTACGAATCTGTTTCGGTTGATGGTTCTGCAACTCTCAGAACGTATCTAGTAACTTTTGATTCGAAGAGTGGTTCAGTTGTAAACCCACAGCACATGGATGTTTCTGGGTCAGTGCTAGCTCCATCAGACCCAACTCGACCAGGCTATAAGTTCTTGGGTTGGTCTGCTACCGATGGCGGGAACTCGGTCGTATTCCCTTATGCACCTGAGATAACAGATGACATCACTTTGTATGCGTTGTGGTCTGCTGCTTCTCACAATGTCACTTACAACTCGAATGGCGGCTCTTCTGTTGCGGCCGACACCTTTGTTACCGATGGATCTCTGGCAATACCTTTTGACCCGATTCGTACCGGTTACGCTTTCTTGGGTTGGTCAGCTAGCGATGGTGGCGAGAGCATTACATTCCCTTACTTACCTGGTGTTACAACTGATGTGACTTTGTATGCGTTGTGGTCAGCCAACACTTATGCAGTCAACTACAACACAAAGAATGGCAGTGCACTAATTGCTGGTTCATTCACGGCAGAGCGTTCCTTCGGTTCTAACTCACAAATTTTGGATGGATCTGTTCCACCATCGCAGGCAAGTGGGCTAGCCGCACTTGAACTTGGGGTTAACCTCTCAACAAACCAAGACGGGTGGGTTAGAAACGTATCCTTCTTTAAGTACGAAGGTGACCAAGGCGGGCACTCAGCCCAGGTTTGGTCAGCTGATGGGAAGTTATTGGGTTCACAAGAGTTTCTAACCGAAACATCGAGTGGTTGGCAAACGCTAACACTGACCAAACCTGTCTTCATAGCTGCTGGTAAAAAATTTACGGTGTCTGTTTACGGTGCAACTTATTCATTTGCTTATACAGATTTCCCAAAGAGAGAATCTGGTCCACTGAGTGTTCTAGACGGGTCTTTCATATTTGCAAGTCAATCCAGCTACCCAGAAAATTCAGGCACTTGGAGTTATGGCATCGATTTGGATTTCATGACCGCATCAGATGTTGCACCAACTCGCACGGGCTACGCTCTGGCAGGCTGGTCCGCAACCGACGGTGGAGCTTTGCTAGATTTCCCATACTCACCTGGTGTTTCAACTGATATCACTTTGTATGCCAAGTGGATTGCTGACTCACACGAGGTTACCTTCGATTCGAAGAGCGGTTCAACGGTTTCTGCACGTTCGTTTGTGACAGACGGATCTGTCACTGCTCCTGCCATTCCGACTCGTGCTGGTTATTCTTTCGTGGGTTGGTCTGCTACCGATGGTGGTTCGCCAGTTACTTTCCCTTACTCACCTGGTGTTTTGACAGACATTACTTTGTATGCCAAGTGGATTGCTGGCTCACACATGGTCACCTTCAACTCAAATGGCGGTAGCGATGTCAATGAGAGCTCATTTGAAACTGCAGGAAGCGTTGCAATTCCTAATGACCCAATTCGTGCTGGTTATTCTTTCTTGGGTTGGTCTACTACCGATGGTGGTTCGCCAGTTACTTTCCCTTACTCACCTGGTGTTTTGACTGACATTACTTTGTATGCCAAGTGGGCAGTAGATACCCACGTTGTCACCTTCGATTCAAAGAACGGTTCAGTGGTTTCAGCGGGTTCATTTGTGACTGCTGGTTCGGTTGCTGCGCCATCAGCGCCAACTCGTGTGGGATCTAACTTCATCGGTTGGTCTGCTACCGATGGTGGTTCGCCAGTTACTTTCCCTTACTCACCTGGTGTTACAACAGATGTGACTTTGTATGCCTTGTGGTCTGAAATCATTGCACCATCAGCTCCTCGAAACGTCACAGCGACAGCGGGTAATAAAGCTGCAACTGTCACTTGGGAGGCACCAATAAGCAATGGCGGAAGCGCCATCACTTCTTATTTGATAACAGCAAGCACAGGACAAACCTGTTCAACTGTTGCACTGACTTGTACCATTACTGGCTTGCTGAATAAGACTGCTGTAACTTTCACAGTTGTGGCAATTAACTCGGCAGGAAACGGAGCAGTCAGCGCACCAAGTGCAAGCACCACCCCTTACGATCCAAATGATGACGAGCTTCCACCTGAAGGCGATGGTGGCTTAGACCCTAAGGCCATACCTAGCAATGGAAAGTTTGTAGCTACAAACGACTCGACTTTTCAGGTTTCTTGGGATAAGAAAAATGGAAAACTTATTTCGAGGGCAACTGGTATCTACACCGGCTACATCGAAGCGAAAATGACATTTACTAAGGCGGGAAAGACATACAGCTGCACCACCGTATTTGGAATCTTGAAGGTTATGCCGCAGAAGACTGCTGCTCAGAAGTCAGCTGCGATGAAGTTAAAAACCTTTACCGGTAAACAATTCTGTATAGACAAAATCAAGATGGATCCAAAATCAGTCGCCCCAAAGGGTGGAATGACTGCAGCTAACTTCAAGAAAATTAAATCAATGAACAAGTCCTCTGCTGAAGCATCCAAAGAAAAAGCTGCACTCGCAGCACTGAAGGGCTTTAGTGGGGTTGTGGAAGTTAAAGTTATTCGTTACCGTGCGTGGCCAACCACAATGCTGAACCGTGGAGATCACACTGGTAAGGGTGGAAAGATTCCCGCCTTGATCAGAAACACTAAGGTAACACTCGGTTAGTAAAGTAACAGAAAGTGCCTCTTCTAAGCGGTAGAGGCACTTTCTGCTTTAAGTATGTGATTACTGGAGCATGGCATGGCTGACTGTTAGTCTAAAAATATGAAGTCAATACGCAAGAGCCTGTCAGTCCTAGTTGCAGCCATTGCATTATTTATGCCTCAGCTTGCATCAGCTGATGTGAACGACTTTAGCTTTGAGTCCTTTGATGCAACCTACTCCCTGTCTGTAAATGAGCAGGCTGAGAACAGACCAGAAATGCAAGTCACAGAGACACTTGTTGCTCTTTTCCCTGAGATAGATCAAAACCGTGGAATCAAGCGCAGCCTGCCTTCAAGTAGTTATGGCGATAAGCCTGGTTTGATTGAAGTCCAATCGGTGACTGACGAAAATGGTAATGCGCGTGAGTATGAAGTCATCGAAGAAGAAGGTTTCACCAACCTATACATCAAGAAACAAGATGATTCATATGTTTACGGTAAGCAAACTTATGTAATCAAATACAGCCAGGCTTGGATCATCAAGAGTTACAAAGACAGCACGGGTGACGATGAGTTCTACTGGGATGTCAATGGAACAGGCTGGCAACAAAGCTTTGACAAAGTCAGCGCAAGAGTTACCTTCGATGCAGAGGTTCAAAAACATTTACTACTAGATTCCGTCTCCTGTTATAAAGGTGCATCCCAGTCACAAGATGCATGTGATGAGAGTCAAGTATCTAAAACTCAAATGTCATTTGTGGCTAACAACTTAGCAGCGGGAGAAAATCTCACCATAGCGATTCCTTTTCAAGCAGGAGCACTGAACACTAACGGGCCAGATGTGAGCAGAAGTTTGGCTTGGTTCCTTTTCCTACTGGCCATAGCCTTACTATTGGGCGTATTGCTTTGGGCTTTGTACTTCAGAATCTACAGAATCAAATCACAGGGATCATCGCCAATCATTGTTCCGGAATACAAGCCAGCCGCTTCGCCAAGTCTGTTAGAAACCAGCATTGTGGCAAGTAAACCGAACCATCTAATGCAAGCGCTCATAGTTGAGCTGGCTGTGAAGAAGGAGCTGGAGATAGAGGCTGTTGCCGATAACTCAAAGAACTTTGTTCTTCGGAGAACTAGCTCAGCTAAAGACGAAGATGGTGTGTTGGCTTGCCTTGGCCTAGATAAGCCAGGTGCTGTGTTGAACGTTGGCTCATCAGGCGATAAGGCAGAGAACGCACTTATCTCTGCCGCTTTGCAGAAACTAGTGGCTGCCAAATCTAAGCAAGTGAACAGTTCAGGTTATTTCCTTAAGAGAGCCCTTGGACTTCCAGCATTAGGTTTTGTAGTTGCTCTGGGTCTATATGTTTTGTGGTTTGTTGCTGCGGCTCAACTAGATCAGATGACTGACGCAGGTTACGTAGCAGCACCACTACTTAGCTTCTTAGGCTTTACAGCGATTTATTGGTTCCTCGTTTCTAAGCGCGCCTACACTTCCAAAGGAAGTGCAGTTGTATCGCATCTAAAAGGTTTAGAAATGTATATCGATTTAGCTGAGAAGGATCGTCTTGAGTATCTTCAATCACCTAAAGGTGCATCTCTAACAGCGTCAGAAGTTAAAGGTAAGCAAGTACTAAAACTCTATGAAGAGGTTCTGCCTTGGGCCATCCTTCTAGGTCTTCAAAAACAGTGGGGTAAAGTACTGACTGATTTGTATGAAGACCAAGGCTCGCCAACCTGGTTTGTTGGGACTGCTTTTATGTACCAGAGCTTCTCCGACTTTGATCAAGCACTAAGTTCCTCGCTAGCAACAAGTTCTTCGGGTGGATCTTCCGGAAGTGGGTCATCTGGTGGCGGCGGTGGCGGCGGTGGGGGCAGCGGCATCTAGTAATGCCAATCAATAGGCTCAAGAGCCTATTGTTAACTCATGGAATCTCTAGGCAGACATGAAGACTATGGTCAGGCTGCTCTGCATGAGACGCATTTGCTAGCTGACCCGATAGCGCAATTTGGCCTTTGGCTAAAAGAGGCAGAAGAAGCAAATATTTATGAACCAAATGCTTTTGTGATAAGTACCGTAAATAATGAGCAACAGCCTAGATCTAGAACAGTCCTACTTAAAGGCGTAGATGAGCATGGGTTCTTTTTTGCAACCAACTACCTTTCAAGAAAAGGTCAAGCCATTGATGCAAACCCTAAAGTCAGCGCAGTCTTTGGTTGGTATTCCATCTATCACCAAGTCATTATTGAAGGCGTGGCCCAAGTTGTTCCTGAACTAGATTCCGACGAATACTTTGCTTCTAGACCACATGACTCTCAGGTAGCAGCTTGGTCGAGTGAACAGTCACAACTCATTGAAAATAGGGATGCTCTAGATGAGCAGTTTAGATTAGCTCTAGAAAAATTCAAGGACTCGACAGTGCCAAGGCCTGATTACTGGGGTGGTTACAGAATCATTCCTACCCGAATTGAATTCTGGAAAGGTCGGTCTAATCGGATGCACGATCGCATTGAATACGTGCGTTCTATAGAAGATGGCAGCTTCACAGCATGGCAAGTGCAGCGACTGCAACCCTAGAAGTTTGAGGGTGTGTGCCGACACAATATGCCAGCAGACACCTGGTTTTACCTGGTATAGATAGTTTCGACAATCAAAATGATTATCTTCACCACCAGTATCACCAGATCAACAATCTGACTAATAGTCATTTTGCATCTCCTCTTGTAAGGCATGGACTAAGAAGAGGGTCTAACCGGAAGGGGATAACTTCTTTCAAAGAAAGAAGATATTCCCTATACTCGAAACTAGAGAAAGTTTCGGAAGTCTTTTTTCCGATTAGATCCTCTGTCAAGAGGTCAAACAATTACCCCGGCTGGTACCGGGGTTTTTGTCTAACTGCTGGCTAGAAAGCCATGCTTCTGCTAGCAGATACATTCTTCATAAATGCATATTTGTGTGCAGAAACTATGCACAGGCATACCTTTATATGTGTACAGCAGACGGCCGTGAGACTTCTCTACTGAAAATAATCTCTTTAATGAAGAATCAAATAAGTCGCACATAGAAATCAAACACTTAGTGGAGGGATCTTTATCAATTTCTATTTGATTGGGTGGGAGACTAGTTTCTTAGCTTTAGCAGGACTCAAATCCCAAATAGATAGGGCAATTTCAAGCGCTTGATCTGCTTGGCTTGGTGAGAGTTTTTTACTTACATGAACTCCATACAATATCCCAACCAGGCAGTAAGACCATAAAAGACCTCGTTGCTCAAAGGCTTCCATAGAGAGCTCACCCTGAACACCAACCTTCTGCAAATCGTCCAGACCTTTGCCTTGTAAGGTTTGAATTAGGAAGTCTGGCGTACCTAAATTGTTTTTTAGGATGCTGCTCAAAAGCGGATGTGTCTCGCCAACTAAAAACAGTTTCCTGTACACAGTAATCATCGCCTGAAAGCTTTCACCAACTGGCTTTCCCGCATAAGCCCAAATCAACCATTCTTGCCAGATTTGATCTAGTGCTTCACTGAAGAGCTTCTCTTTGCTTTCAAAGTGGTTGTAGATGGTATTTGGTGCCACCTTTGCGTGCTCTACTAACTGTTCGATCGTGGCATTTGGGCCAATTTCAGCCAACACCTGCTGAGCAGACTCGATAAGGGCAGCCCGGGTCCTAGCCGTGTAGGCAGCTTGCCGGCCAGAAGAGCCGAGAATAGTTGGTTTTTTGCGTGCCATTGGCCCATTCTATCCACCCAAAATTAGAGGTTAAAGAACGGTGAACATTCTTTTAAACGACTAAATATATCCTTACGAAGTATGCCATAATATTCCTAACTTCGAACTCACTCTCTGACTGAGTTCATCTAACAAAGTCCAAAAGGCGGTAGTTGTGTTTAGTCTGAACCTAAAGAAATCCTTAGTTGCGATAAGTGCCCTAGTGCTTCTCACTAACATAAGCCCGATCTCTCCATTGAGTGTTGTTGCAGCCAACGCAGTCTCTCCAAATTCTGGTGTAACCGATGTTGGTGCTGGGACCTACCATTCTTGTGCCGTTGTATCCGGTGGTTTGCAGTGTTGGGGCGCTAATGGTCAGGGTCAGCTTGGTGATGGAACACAAGTTGCAAAACTAGTTCCGACCGTTATATTCCCAGCAAACTCAGGCGTGACTGCGGTGTCTACCGGATCAGGTCATACCTGTGCTGTTGTTTCCGGAGGTGTGAAGTGTTGGGGCCAAAACGCCTCTTATCAGCTCGGTGACGGTTCAAACACTCGTAGACTATCGCCGGTTCAAACCATTCCAGCGAATTCAGGCGTAACAGGTATCTATGCCGGCGGCGGCCCGACTTGCGCAGTTGTCTCTGGAGGAGTGCAGTGTTGGGGCCAAGCTACAGGCCCCTTTTGGGGCACCTCAAACTATCTAGCGGCTTTCAAAACTAGCCCGTTCCAGAGGATAGCCGCAGGGTCGGGAGTTACCTCCGTATCGGTGGATGGCGACAATGCCTGTGCAATCGTTTCTGGGGGGCTAATGTGTTGGGGTGGAAACAACTCTAATCAGCATGGGAACGGCACCACCAACGCAGTTAATACTCCTACCTATACGGTTCCAGCTAACTCCGGTGTAACAGCTGTTGGAGTATCTGGGACAAACGCCTGTGTTGTCATTTCCGGAGGTGTGAAGTGCTGGGGCATTAATGATTTCGGTCAACTAGGCTCTGGAAATACAAATAGCATCACTGATCAGGTAACTGCTATTGCGAGCAATTCAGGTGCTACTTCAGTTGCCGTCGGTCAGAAGTACGCGTGTGCCGTTGTTTCCGGAGGTGTGAAGTGTTGGGGTATAAACATCATCAACCAGCTCGGAAATGGAAACACCCAGAACCAAAGCTCTCCGGTTGACACGATTGCTGCATCCTCAGGTGTGACCTCAGTCAAAGCATATTCTGCAACCACTTGTGCAATTGTTGCTGGTGGTGTGAAGTGTTGGGGTTACAACAATGCTGGTCAAACGGGGGACTCTAGGAAAGTCAATAACTCAACGCCATTTACGGTTTCGAACCTATCTGTTTCAAATCTGTATAGTGTGACATTTGATTCCAAGAGCGGAAGCAGTGTTGACGCTAAAACATTTCTTTCTGGGGGATCTGTAACAGAACCGACACGGCCTACTCGCTCCGGGCACACTTTCCTAGGTTGGTCAGCGACCGATGGTGGTACGGCTGTTAGTTTCCCTTACTCACCTGGTGTTGCTGAAGATGTCACTTTATATGCGTTGTGGGAAGCTGAAACCTATCAAGTGACCTTTAACTCCAATGGCGGCGATGATGTAGATTTCGATTCGTTTGTAAATGGTGGAACAGTAGCAGAACCATTTGCGCCAACACGTACTGGCTACACTTTCTCGGGTTGGTCAGCGACCGATGGTGGTAGTGCTGTTACATTCCCTTACTCACCTGGTGTTGCCTACGACATTACTTTGTATGCTCTATGGTCTGCTGATAGTCACACAGTCACCTTCCATTCAATGGGCGGCGATGATGTTACAGATCGCACATTTGTTACGGGTGGGACTGTAACCGAACCAACTCCGCCTACTCGCACTGGTTACATTTTCTTGGGTTGGTCAGCGACTGATGGTGGTACTGCTGTTACTTTCCCCTACGCTCCTGGTGTTAATGAAGACATCACTCTTTTTGCTTTGTGGTCAACTGATAGCTACACAGTTAGCTTTGAATCTAACGGCTCTGTTGTTTCTACTGGTTCGTTTGATACTGATGGAACTTTAGATGCCCCTTCTTCTGATCCGACTCGTACTGGTTACACTTTCCTAGGCTGGTCAGATACCAATGGTGGCAGCTTGATTAGTTTCCCTTACGCTCCTGGTGTTTCTCAAGACATTACTTTGTATGCTTTGTGGTCTGCTGATAGCCATAATGTGACCTTTGAATCTAATGGGACTGTTGTTTCTTCTGGTTCGTTTGATACTGACGGGTCTTTGACTGCACCCTCTGATCCAACTCGCACTGGTTACACCTTCCTAGGTTGGTCAG
>Ga0304730_1001388_pt1 | contig 18475 bp, 32 predicted proteins | sample M_130628_MF_Meta_FD_190474 | JGI IMG/M metagenome (GOLD analysis project Ga0304730, IMG submission 190474) | Freshwater microbial communities from Lake Montjoie, Canada to study carbon cycling - M_130628_MF_MetaG (v2) (version 2) | ecosystem: Environmental > Aquatic > Freshwater > Lake | place...
GTTCGAATCTACCCCCACCCAAATGTGCAAGAGGGACCCGCAACTTGCCTAGGCAAAATATATTTTGCAAGGGGGCAAGATGGCAGACAATAAAAAACCCCCAAGCTGGGGGCGATTGGCTGAGGTTAGGGCAGGCTAGAAGTTCGGATCCTCCCTACAGAGTGAAATCAATTCTTCGAGTTCTAGGATCAGATCCGGCCAGCGGCCGCCCTTGCAACCCTGTTCCTCTGCCATTGCCTGGGATAGCTTCATGTTGGCCAGTGCTTCCTCCGCTTCCCCAAGGCTGGCGAAATGAAACTCCGGCCAGGTACAATCGGCAGCCGTGATCATGCCGCCACCACTGCGATAGCAGCGTTCGCCTTGGCTTTGCTTGTGCCATGAGCCAGGAAGGCGACGACCAACCCGGCCGGCCGCTTGTAGCAAAGCTGGCAGGTTGCGCAATCAACGGTGGATCCTTCCCGCTGTGCAGGACAGACAACGACCCTGTTTCCGGCCGGAGTGCTCCAGGCAGTTCGGGTCTCAGTGCTAGGGACGGCAACCACTGCCGGGAGACCGGCTGCTACTGCCCGATCGGCCGCCGCTTCGGTCTCTGTAGAGACATTGACGGTGAAACCTTGGCGGTTGGCTTGACGGATCAGTGCGAGGTTCTCGCCTAGGTCTAGGCGGTGGTGAGTATAGGTATACCCTCGCTTGCCGCGGTTCGCAGCGATCAATCCGCGTAGGAATCTACGGGAGATCCGGCCGCCATTGGCAACGATGTCCCCAACTTGATTGTGTCGCCAGAGCTGAGCCGGAGGGAGGGCAGCGATTAAGCGGAAAAAATCTGCCATAGGGACGCCACGTTCGCCTGAATCTAGTTTGTCCCAATGAAACTTCATTGGATAATTTTCCCCATAACATCCATTTTTCAAAAATGGGCAGGTAGGCGAACAGGTAGAACGCTGGGAACTACTGACCGGGATCGGACCGATCTTACTGTTCGTGCTGACGCGTGACAAATGAAATCGGAGATCTTTGAGCATGGTTCTGGGTTGCGATTAGGACGGGTGAAACGGCGCCTAGAGCGGCCGGGTCAGTCTTAGGGCCATTGCATGCGAAACCTGGGACCGATAGACTCGATAAAGTCGCCTGGCTGCCGTAGGCGCTCCCATAGGGTGATGGCAGCATCACGGGATGGCGCGGCAATATCCAGGAAACGAGTTCGGCCGTCGCTGGTTTCGAATTTGATTAGGAATTCCATTGGGGAGTGGGAAGGGTTGGAAGGGTGGCCCCGGTAGGCGGGGGAACTGGTATAGAGCGAATCAGTGCGAGGTTTTCGCCAGGAAGGATTGGGCCTTTCATGCGAGCGCCTTCCTCACCTGGTAACGCGAGACACCTAGGCGCCGGCCGATGCTGGCTTGGCTGTGGCCACAGGATGCGAGCAAACGGATCTGGCGCGGCTGATCGGCCGTCAACCAATCAGCGATCGCGATCGCCCATAGGGCAACCACAACGCAAGCGGTAAGGAGTTGGGCGATGCCAGCCGCAATGGGTGACAGGCCTAGCAGGTCAAGGGTGGACATGGTTTTAAGTGCGATTGGGCAAACCACGGGCACACCTGCGGCCCGTGGCTCCCAAACATTAGCGCGGCTGGCGGTGCCCGGTAGGGGCTTTGCCGAAACTTGCAGGATCGGCAACGTGAGGCCACGCGCTCCTTGATCGGCAACGTGCGGCCACGCGCTCCTTGATCGGCAACGTGCGGCACGTTCGGCCGGTTTAGCTCCGTGGAGCGTTGTCGAGCACGGGCCGGCCAGGTGATCGTCTGGCAGGGCGATCGATCCGATCGGATTAGAGCCCATAGATAAGGTCAAGTTGACATAACGGCATCGTTATAGTGTGCTGCCGTGTCAATTGTTGACAACTTGCAGATTGTGCATTGTTTTAAACTTGTAAACGCTGCATTGTTTGCAACTTGCAGATTGTGCATTGTTGACAATTTGGATTTTGTGCATAATTCACACTTTGCAGATTTTGCAAAGTATTAATTTGCAGATTTTGCAAAATAACATTTAGCAAAGTAGTACACCTGTACTACAGCAAAAACACACTTTTCAAAAACACCCCTTAAACCGACAACGCCGTATATGCAACCTTGTGTGTGAAAAAAGACCCTATAAACCGACCCCTTGCAAGTCCCTCGTGTTTTTTTGCCCTATAAACCGACCCCACGCAAGTCCCTCAAAAATTCCGGCTGGCCAATGCCATCGCAAGAGCGCCGCCAAATTCTTTGTTCCAGTTCCTCTCTGCAGCTTCAGCGCCAATCCGGTGGAACGGAAACTTTGCAGGTAGTGTCGGTGTATTGCGAAAGTAGAACAGGGCGCCTTCCTTATTCTTGATGCCACGTCTATCGTAGATGCCAGGATATAGGTTGCTCTTGGTGTTACCTTCAGTGATAGCAAAAATATCAGCGCCCTTCCGCTTTGTCTTAGAATGTTTACCATATGAAAACGCAGACATATCGCGGAATGCTTTGAGCTTGTACAAGATTTCAGTGTACATGCCAGGACTTACATTGCCGTACATGTTAAACCGTAGGTTATCTGACTGCGTTGGTATTGCGTATCTGTTAGGTGCAAGAATGCCTTTATAGCGCAACGATTTCTGAAATCTAGTAGCGTATGCCGGGCCACCATAAATCTGTGGCGCTAGGTATTTACTTGCTGGGTTGCCCTTAGGCGCGAAGTCTCGCAGCCCCACCTCAGCCTCAAGGTTGGTCTTGCTGCTTGCCTTCATGTACAGGCTGTTGAGCGTGAAGGGAACGGGCCTGTCGAACGCTCGAGGCATCTCAGCGCGTATGGCGTCCTTAGCCAGCACAGCGACCCTGTTGACGGCCACAGAGGCCGCGTAGGGGACCTCCAGGAACTGGATGCGATCGATCTTGCCGATCATGTGGTCCAGGTCGAATTCAACGCTCTGTACGGCCACGGCAGTGCTCAAAAAAAAGACCCCTAAGGCTGCACCGGAACCGGCAGCGCCCAGGGGGTCCCAATCGCTTCTGCACCATAGCAGCCGTCAGGCCCAAAAAGCAAGCTAGCGGGAGCCGACCGAGCGGATCAGCCTGTTTCGCTTACCCTCACCCACGCCACCAGGGTGCGGACCTACGCGCTCAGTCCAAATTCGATGATGTCCATTGATCAAAAATGCCCAGCCAAGGTGCTCAACTTGCAAAAGCTCGCCCACATTGTTCTGTCCCATCAGTGCGGCCATCATGTAACCAATGCCATGGCGGAAACCTTCCGAGTAATTGTCTGCACCTAAGAAGTGATCACGATCCTGCAATTCGCGAATCTCAACAAAACCAGGACAGAAAAAAATCGGCTGCTTGCCATAGCCGTCCCATTCAACCAATGAGTAATCAATGCACTGGCTGATTATCTTTGCGTTGCCTTTTCGATCGCGCCGCTCTTCGAAGCGATCAGTTGGCGCTTTGAACTCAATACCAAGCGCAATGTCAGGTCGAGCCCAAAGCTCCCGATCACGCGGCACTGCGATGGCGTCAATCCTTAGGCGCTTGCCAGTGGGATGAGTCCCCCACACCTCTGGGTAGATGCGAAAGTGGGGAGCAAGCGCGGCAAACGCCTGTTGAGCCAGCACTGCCTCGCGGCCAGCCGTTGCGACGGTCATGGGATCTTGAGTTCACCGGCCATAAGCGTACAGCAGAAAGCCCCCACCGCGAACGGCAGGAGCTCTCAGGAGTCGGTGAACTCGGGTCAACGGTAGCAGGGCGGACCCCCATCCAGGGGTTGCCAACTTGCCAACTTGCCCACCTTCGCCTTAGGAGCTACCCGTACCCCTACCCCCCCTACTACTACTACTATCAATACATTATAAATTATAGGTTAGCAAGTAGGCAAGGATAGCTCAGGCCATGCAGCGCAGCGGATTTCGGCCGTCCAACCTCTGACTATGGTCAATCGTCAGGTTGGCAAAAGACCCATTTCTGGGTGCCACCGATCGTCTGCCGCCGTTTTCGGTATCCCAAGTCTCTCAAGATGGACGCAACCTGCATCTGGTCGCCTCGGGTCTGTCGTTCGACCGGTTTACTGATCGCTTCGGTCAGCAGCAGCTCGCTGGTGATGATCTTGCCGTAGTTGAGGGTTAGCCACCGCTGGATGGGTGCAACCCATGGGGACTCGACTAGGTAGGTGGCGTTTTCGACCTCAACGGCGCTTTGGTGCTTGATAGTCAGTTCATTGCCTTCACCAGCCTTGTAGGCGGCCACAGCAGCGGACCAGATCGAATCGCGCTCTAGGAGCAGGTTTGGCACGTCAATGGGCTTTGCGAGGGTGCAGGTGACGGGAATGACCCAAAAACGGCGGTTGCCGGTTTCATCGACCAAGAAGCCGCTGTCTCGGTTGGTTGAGCCGACGATGATGCAGCGGCGCGGGAAGGCTTCAGTGGCCTTGCCGTAGGGCACACGGAACATATCGGTGCATTGAGAGAGGAAAGCCTTGACTTGACCAGCGTGCTTCTTGTTAGTGATGTGATCCAGTTCGGCCCATTCCATGATCCAAGATCGGTGGAGGACCATGAGGTCGTCTTTCGAGCTGATGTCGCGCAGGGCATCGGAAAAGAACGGACCACCGAGTGCCCCCCAAAACGATGACTTGCGGGCGCCTTGGTCACCCATGAGCACGCAGGCGTAATCGTGTTTACAACCGGGTTCAAAGATGCGACGAACTGCACCGATCAACGTTTTTTTGATCATGTGGTCGTAAAGCGTTGGTTCTGGCAGATCGGCATCGCATGGGCGCAAATAGGTGGATGCAAGCCGGTCAATGTAGGACGGAGGCACTTGAGCGGCGACGTGCTCGAGGTAAAGCTGCACTGGGTCGTAGGGGTTTTCGTGGGACACTTGCACTAAGCAATCAAGGGACATTTCTTTTGAAACTTTGTAGCCAATTTCGGCAAGTTGAAGATAAAAACGTTCAATGCCTTCTGCTACCTCGCCGCGAATTTCAACCTGTTGGGTAAAGACGTTGTAACGAAAACGAGGTGTGCCATCTGGATCGGATGCACGAAGCATGGTGAGCAGATCCTTGGCTTCCAGCTTCTGGGGCTTATCAGCGGCTGGCGGTGATGCTTGAGGATCGGTCTGGTCGGTGCGCGTTGGCTTGGTGTTGGCAACAGGCGGCAGTTGGCGCTGCTTGGGGTGCCAGCCGTCCTCCTTGGCAAGGTTGCAAAGGTGGCGGATATCGCGCTTGCCGTCAGCCTTGAAAGATTTCCAGTGGTAGTCGCAGCCCTTGGCGTCGTACTTGACCGACTGGCGGCTCCAACTATCCCAGTCGCTGAGCATGTGATCGCCGATGCTGTGCAGGCATTGACCAACTTCGATCCATTCGTCGTAATCGTCAGTGCGTGAAGAGCGAAGGGCATCAAGCCAGATCCGCGCCCAGTCTTCATCGGTGCGATCGGCATCGCGTGGCGCAGGCGGCGGTAGGAGGGGCAATGGTACAGCGGGCTGCTGGGGCAGCATCTGTTCGATCAAGGCGATGGGCGCCTCGGCCAATGGCAGGTCATTGGGTGATCGACCTTTTAGCCAGCGATAGGCGCCTGTGGTCGGGTGTACGCCGGCAACCACGGATTGGCAACCAGTCCATCGAAGCTCGAGTTGCTCCTGCTTGCCTTCCTCGTCGTGCTTACCAGTCTTGAACTTGCGAGTTTTGATGTTGCCCCAGTATTGAGCGGGCACCTGATAGATGATCTGCAGGCGACCGGCGCGACCTGAGGTTACGGCCCATGATTTTGGAATATCGCGAAGTGGCACGCCAAGTTTGTCGAGGATCTCACCGGCTGAGATGCCATCATGATCAACAAAAAGGAGGCCACCGGATTGGGGGCCAGCGAGCACGCCGATCGCAACGGCATTGCCTGAGTTGATTTCAGTGGTGAGTTGTTCCTTGTTTAGTGGATTCTTTTGCCATTCGGACTGATAGGGGCGCTTTCCTTGCCCTACAGCAACTAGGCCCCAATGGTCAGGCAGCTCCTCGAGCTGCTGGATGAGGGGATGCATCAGTTAGCAGCCAGTAGGGCGCGAGCTTCAGCGATGACAGCATTGGCGTGTTCGCGTGTCCAGGCGCGGTAGTGGATGCAGTGATTGGTGAAGAGTTCAATGTATTGGGCGAAGTGGCGTGCTGTTTCGATGTTGGGTCGTTTGGCGTGGCCTAGGTGTTGGCAGTAGAAGTCTTTGAGCTGTTCGTCGGTTGCCATGGTGCGTTTTGGGGTGTGCAGGTTGATGGTGGCTGGGCTGGGGCGCGATCAGGGAGTGTCTGTTGCAATTCGTAACGCATCTGGAACAGAGCGTGCGACGCCTGCGATACCACCTGCTGCGAGGACGGCTGCTTGCCAGTTGTGCTGCTGTGGCGTGAGGCGACCTGTGGGGGTCTTGACCTCGATTGAGAGGAAGACGGCGAGGGTGGTGCCGACCATTTCTGGGGTGATCACTACGGTACGCCAGCCGATGAGGTCAGCGGAACCACGGGCTAGGCCGAAGGTGACGAGCCGGCCGGTGCGGGGATCGGGCAAGGAGCCGACCTGGTTGCGGAAGATGCGGGTATCGGGGTTGGTGCCGAGCGCCAGGCGGATCTGCTGCTGGAGGGTGGTCTCATTGTTGGGCACAGTGATGATCCAGAACGCGCTGCAGGGGAATCATCGCCACATGCGGCACGACGGCGTTGCCTAGTGCCTTGAGACGGTCCACCCGACCGGATAGCCCATCATCTCCTCGACGAAGGACGGGTTCAGATAGGTAGCTTCGTTAGTCTGGACTGAGGGATCGCGGAGCATTGCCCCAGCGAGGCCATCTCTGTTGACCTGGGATGGCGGCAATGCGCTGTTCTTGCTGTAGTTGGCCGTGGGTGTCGGCAACATCTCCGCCGACTTCATCTGCGCTGCCAGCGTCACCGTCTGCCCCTTGGCGAGCAGCTTGCTCATGTACTGTGGATCTTGCGACCTGTCCTGATTGACCATCCCAACGGTTGGAGTACGCAACAAGCCACCACCGATCTCTTTGATGGCAGGCTCCCACAGCACTCGCTGGAATACATGCCCATTCCGCATCAAACCCTGCCTCGGCCAACTCTCCGAGAACGGTGTCCAGTCCGTTAGTAAGGATCGCTGCGACGTTCTCCATGACGACGTAGCGGGGTTGAACTGTGCGAACGACTCGCATGAGTTCGTAAAAGAGACCTGACCGAGTGCCTTGCTTGATGCCTGCTTGCTTGCCTGCGGTGCTGATGTCTTGGCATGGGAAGCCACCGCAAATAACGTCAGCTGCTCCCGCTGCGGGGAAGAAGGTGGTGATGTCGCCATGAATGGGTGTGTCGGGGAAGTGTTGGGCAAGGATCTGCTGGCAATAGGGCTCCCATTCAACGAACTGCACGGTCTGGAAGCCGCCAAGCCAGCGGGCGGCAAGCGAGAAGCCGCCGATTCCGCTGAAAGTGTCGATGATGCGGAGGGTCATGAGCTTGCCCTCTGCTGTCGAGCGAAGTGAACGTGTTTGGCCCAGCCGATCGGATTTTTCATGCCACGTTGCTGACCGATGTGGATCAATTCTTTCAGGCTACGGGCGGTGCCTTGCTGACGGCGTTGGGTGCGGCGCTCGAGTTCTTGCAGTTCGCCATCTCGTTGCTGAATCTCGCGTGGCGTGAGTTCCGATGGTGCCCCACAACAGGGGCAGACTGGTGCCGGCTTGAAAGCGGCAAAGCAGACCGGGCAGGTTCGAACTGTTGGTGCTGGAGCGTTGTCACGCTGGCGGCGTGGTTTGCTGTCGAGGGACCATGTACGGACATCGTCCGGCCAGCCGTGGCGGTGGATGTTGCCGACGTGATCAAGAACGATCGCATGGGTTTTGCCGGCTGCTGGTCGAAGGATGCGACCAACCTGCTGCAGGTAGAGGCCAAGGCTGGCTGTTGGTCGCAGGAGGATGGCGGCTGTGACGGCTGGGACGTCGGTGCCTTCTGAGATCACATCAACGGAGGTGAGGATCTGGATGGCACCGGAGGCTAGGTCTTTGAGTTGCTGATCACGTTGCGCGATAGCAGTAGTGCCGAGGATGGCCTCAGAGGTGAAGCCGGCGTAGCGGAATTGCGCGGCAACGTTTTCGGCGTGATCAGTGGTGCAGCAAAAGGCGATTGCAGGGGCCCAAGGGCAGATGCGTTGGTAGTGGTCGATGGCATCACCGGTTATGGATGGTTTATCCATAGCTGCAGCGGTGGCGTCTAAGGCGAAATCACCAGCGCGGATTGGGATGGTAGATAGGTCAGCCTTGATTGGCGGTGCGTAGAGCTTGGATGGCGCTAGGTAGCCGCCTGCCGTTAGGTCTGAGACGGTAGGACCGTGGACGATAACGTCGAAGTTATCGCGAAGGCCACGACCATCAAGGCGAGCTGGTGTTGCGGTGACACCAAGGCGGAGAGCATCAGGCCAGTGGTCGAGGATTTTGCCCCAGCTACCGGCGGCAGCATGATGCGCTTCGTCGATGATTATGAGGTCTGGGGCTGGTGATTCCTCGAGGCGACGGACGAGCGTTTGCACCGATGCGACCTGAATTGGTGCATTTGTCGCAGGTGTGCCTGCCGCGATGATGCCGTGGGTGACGCCGGCTTGGTCGAGTTTGCGTGAAGCTTGGGCGATCAGCTCCCGGCGGTGAACGAGAATGATGACGCGGCGGCCACGCTGTGCCATGGCGGCTGTGATGTAGGTGAAGACTTGAGTTTTGCCTGCCCCGGTTGGCATTACGAGGAGTGGAGCGCGATGACCAGTGGCGTAGGCACGGCGGAGGTCAGCGACGGCTGCCTCCTGATAGGGCCGCAGTTGCATATGGTTGCAGTGGGAGCGCCAATGGTATAGGATGCGCAAGCCCAACGCAATGCCATGGACAACGAGAGCTACCACCGCCACCCGGCGGTTTCCAAGAGCCGACTGGATTCGATCGCCCGCAGCCCGCTCCACTATTGGGCGAAGCATCTTGATCCCAATCGTTGGCCAGCAGAAGCAACTCCAGCCATGATGATCGGTTCAGCCGTTCACACCAGCGTGCTCGAGCCTGATGAATGGGACGCCAACTACGCGGTGACCCCGGCTGGCATCAACCGCCGCACCAACGCAGGCAAGGCCGAATGGGATGTTTTCACAACGGCTGCGGGCAGCCGCACCGTGATCAGCCGTGAGGACGCCGACTTGGTTGGAAAGATCACGCTGGGTGTGTTTCTTCATCCTGCTGCTAATGGTTTGCTTAGCCTGCCGGGCAAGGCTGAAACCAGCTTGTTCTGGAAGGATGCCGAGACTGGCCTCGAGTGCAAATGCCGGCCTGATTATCTGTTGGATGATGGCAGCACGATTGTTGACCTGAAGACAACAGAAAGCGCCAGCCCTGCAGACTTCATGCAATCAATTGTAAAGTTTCGTTACCATGTTCAAGCTGCATGGTATTTGCATGGAGTGGAGCAAGCAACAGGTAAACGGCCTGAGCAATTTGTGTTCGTTGCCGTCGAAAAGCGTCCACCGTTCGCATGCGCCGTTTACGTTGCAGCGCCAGAAATGGTTCAGATCGGGTGGGACACTGCTCGAGCAAACCTGAACCGTCTTGCCGAATGCATGGCAGCCGATGCATGGCCTGGTTACAGCGACCAAGTGGAGTTGATCAACCTGCCGGCATGGATGCGGCCTAAGGCTGATGGCACGACCATGGGCCAACCACCTGAAATTGAGATGTACTAATGACTGACAGCACAGCTATCACAACCCAGTCCACTGGTTCAGTGTTTTCTGGCATCCAAGCTTTCGAGGACGCGCAGCGGATTGCTAAGGCTTTGGCCAGTAGCACGCTGATTCCAACTCAATTCCAGGGGCAACAGGGTTTTGCCAATTGCCTTGTGGCACTTGAGATTGCAAATCGGATGAACATCAGCCCGTTCTTGGCGATGCAGCATCTCCATGTGATCCATGGGCGCCCAAGCTGGAGCAGCAGTTTCATTATTGCGATGGTGAATGGCTCTGGCCGTTTCAGCCCACTGCGATTTGAGATGAGCGGTGAGGGTGATAGTTTGGCTTGCTATGCTGTTGCTACTGATGTCAAATCCGAGCAAGAGCTGAAGGGACCAACCATCACGATCGCAATGGCAAAGAAGGAAGGGTGGTCTACGAAGACTGGATCGAAGTGGCAAACGATGCCTGAACTGATGATCCGTTATCGGGCTGCTGCTTTTTGGGGCAGATTGTATGCTAGTGATTTGCTCCTTGGCATTCAGTCACAGGAGGAGGTCGTTGATGTTGAGCTTGTCAATGTTTCCACCAACCTTGATGAGCTGAATGCGAAAATTCAGCCGCCCGCCGCTGAACCGGTCAAGACCGAGGTTGTCGATGAGCTGTTCTGAGTTCTTGACTGATGTGCAACTTGCTGAGCGGTGGCATGTCCATCGCCAGACGTTGATTAAATGGCGACGCTTTAATAAGGGTCCGGCTTATTCAAAGATCAACGGTCGTGTGCTCTACCCCTTGGCCGAGGTGGAGCATTTTGAAAAGGTCAACACCATCAACCATCAACAACCATGACTTTCAAAGCTAACGGCGCATTGTTCAAGAATACCCCTGAGAAACTACAGGAGCGTTTCAAGGATCGTTACGACCCAAATCGTAATTATCCCGGTTATGACGGTGTGTTTAGCATCAAGGAAGAGGACCGGATGGCATTTGCCAATTATGTGATGAATGCAAAGCCCAATGATCGAGGCGAAATCCCGGTGAAGATTAGCGGATGGGGCAAGCAGTCAGGCGCAGGGCAGACGTATTTGAGTCTTGCGTTCGAGCCTGACTTCAAGACGCTGAAGGCAATGGAGGAGGCGGAGGTGCTGGGCCAGGCGACTAGCAGCCTTGCAGCGGCAACTGGTGGAACTGAACTGTTCTGATCAGTAGGAGGACGACCCGTGCAGGCGACTGACACGGGTTTTCTTGTGTAAAGTTTTACAACAAACCTACCGGGCGCCACCTGCGGTGCCCTACCTTAGGTTCATGCCCAAACCGGGCACTACCCAAAACACATGCAATCAACTGTCCTACCAAGCAATCACGTCGTTCCAATTGTTTCAACCAGTTGGAGCACTTACAACTTGACACCAAGCAATCGCGGCACACAACGCACCGCTCCATTGTGGAAGTTTAATCTTGGTGAAAAGGTTTATGTTCGTCATTGGCCATCAAGAGATGTCCTATACATCAAGAACAGAGCAGAAGGTCAAACCTGGCCGCATTACATCTGCCAAAATGCTGTAGGTGATTGCTTCGTGTTGTCTCAGCTTTATTTGTCCTCCAAGGTGATTGAAGCGCGATGAATCCATTGCGTCAACGCATTGCTGATTTAATCAGTACCAGCAGCCTTTATGAACAAGGTTGCCAAGACGAACGACGGCACATCAAAGCATTGCTTAAAGTTCGCATGGATGAGCTACACCACAATTCAGTGGCATGGCAGGAATGCCGCAATCTGTTGTTTCACCTTCAAGAAAATGAAACCCCATCAACTTGACCTGCAACGCGCCACCATAATGGATGCATTGTATGAGCGCAGCGGCCGTACATGCGGCACTTACACCGGCCTATGGCAGGAGTTTTGCTCTGACATCGGTCCCAATTTCCGTGATGCCGACTACGACCAGCTACATGCTGACGTGTGCCAAGCCATTGATGACACCGGTTCAGTGATGACCGCCAAGCAAGCGCATCAGGCGATCGCCACCTGCCGCCGTCACCTGCTGGGGAAGTGGGCATGAGGAGGCTTCTGTTACTGCTGGCCATGCTTGCTGCACCGGCCCAGGCTCGGACCGTGACTGCCACCGTCTACGACCCCTGGTATGCAGGCCGCCCCGACTACTGCACAGGCCGCGCCTATCAGCACTGGGGCATCAGCGCAGCGCATCCGTGGCTGCCATGCGGAACCCTGGTCCGTGTCACCCATCGCGGTCGATCGCTGGTAGTGCCGATTAAGGACCGCTGCGACTGCAACAGCATCGACCTATCAGCAGGTGCCGCTTATCGGCTTGGCGTACCACTTGATGGTATTGCTCGCGTGGGGATTGAATACTGATGACTGACCTATCACCCGTTGCTCAAAAAGCACTAGATGCCGCCTACGTTGCAGACAGTCATGTGCATCACGAGCGCGTTTCGCATGTGATTGCCGTCGGTGTTATTCGTGCCGTTACGGATCTACCTAACGAGCTTGAGATCCCATTCAATGTGATTACAGATTGGGAAGCCATTCCTGGCACCTGCGCCAGTTTCTATGCCGCTGCTGAGTGGGGTTACAACCAGGCCTTAGCAGCGCAACGCGCCATCGCCACCGAACTGGAGGGCCATTGCTGACACCTTCACCGCCGCCAACCCTAATTACCATCATATGAACTGCCCTAAATGCAATCACGGTACGGTGTTTGTTTTACAATCAAATACCACAAAGCCGAATCATACAACACGTCAACGTGTATGCGACGATTGTAAACACAAGTGGTTTACGGTTGAACTCGAAATTGAGTCATGGGCCGTTAAGTGGGAAAAGGTCAACCCAAACTTTCGGTTTGGTGGCAAACCAACGCCTTATGTTTCAGTGTCAATTGTTTATGGTGACGACAATGAGTGATCTTGTTAATCATCCTCCGCATTACGCTGATCGTAAATACGAAACCATTGACGTCATTGAAGATGCTATTTCCAGTGCTCCTTCTGATATTGTTTGCGGCTACCTTCAAGGTCAAGCTCTTAAGTATTTGCTAAGAATGTGGCTGAAGGGTGCTCCACTCCAGGATGCACGAAAAGCCCAGTGGTACATCAATCGTCTCATCAACCATCTTGAACCATGAACGCACCATTTCTTTCTTGGCTTGAAAATGCTGCAGTCCGTTTTTTGATTAGCAGCCCTCGCATCAGCATGGTGCATGTCAAACAACATGGCACCACGGCCGTTTATGGCGTCAAGGATAGAAATGATCCCACCAACGCTGGAATTTGGGAAAACGACACTACAGAGCCAGAATCAATGCAACTGGAACGGTTGTATCACGCGCCTTCATTTGGTGAGAAAGATGATTAGTCTTTACAATGGACGTGTTGTCATTCAACGCAATTCTTTAGCAGAGAATTGGATTGCAAGGGTTAAATTGCCCAATTTTGAACCGGCTACGATTGATCTTGGTACATCAGATTTGCGGGCAGCGTTTATTTGTGCTCAATACAATTACTTGGCACTGTACAGCGGGAAATCAATAGAAGAAATCAGGGAATCCTATCAAGGCAAAGCCAAGTGCTGGTCTTGCATCCACTGGACACCACGGTCTGATGCATGCAGTTTTGGCTTCCCCGAGGCGCGCACGAACAAGGGTCGCTACGCTAGGAAATGCTCGCTGTATGAAGACGATGGAACGGAAAGTATTGGACCGCCTTGAGCGCGGTGAAACACGCTGGATCGAAGTGATGGAGGGCGATGATGGGATGCCATTGTATAGGGCATGCGGCAATAATGGAGCAGTTTGCCGTTACACAGTGGATTTATGGCAAGCTGAAATTTATGTTCAGTATTACTGATTAGTCCATGCAATAATTGCCTCTTCCTTAGTTGCGCAATAAAAATCTTGATCTCGATACCAGTCTTTCCAATCTGTATGTTGCTTGCGGCTATTGCAACCAAGGCAACAGCTAATCAGATTTGAACGTACAGTTAAACCACCCTTTACCTTTGGGATGATATGATCCAGCGTTGCCGATCTACCCAGTTCTGCGCAACAATAGGCGCATTTCCAGTCCCACGCAAGGTGGATTTGATCACGAAACCGGAGCTTTGCTTCCTTCCTCGGAATCAGGTTCGTCCCGTCGATCTGGTGATCCATTGCAGTTGCCAGGCAAGGGGAGCAGTTCGATTTCAAGGTTCAACAGATCATCATCATTGTGGATGAATTCAGTGATCTGTGCATACAGGTTGTCGCAGAGCTTGTTTGGATCCGTGTCGGATCGAATCACCACTTTCGCGGTAATGTCCACCAGATACGCCTGCATGTGGGCAAAAGCCGCAGTCCCTATCGTAGCCACCACTACCCAGCAACCCATGTCCTATTCCCTCGTCATCGGCCCATTTGACGACCATGCCAGCGCCCAGCAATGGGCGGAAAGCCATGCTCTCGACAATTACGACCTGCTTGAGTTCAACCCTTGCTCGCCGTTACGCCGAGATCGCAGTTGTAGCGACCAGTTTGAGCGTAAGTGCTATCTGGGGTGCCCGACACCAGAATGAATTTCATCTGACCAATCCGCATGCCAGGCCAAATCGGTAAATCACTGAACCGGCGGCTGTTCTTCAATTCCATGGTCAGCCGTGACCCAAACCATCCTGGATCGCACCACCCTGCTTCAGCATGGTCCCAGCCTTCTCGCGCACGGCTTGACTTCAGGACAAACTGCGCCCCAAGGTAGTTGGGAAGATTGAATATCTCCCTAGTTTCGGCCAAGAAAAATTCGCCAGGCTTGATCCAGCAGGGGTCTTCTTGGTTGTAGTCATGAATTCCCTTGATTTCCATGTCAAGGGTGCCGGGCACCTCGATCATGATGCGTTCGCCTAGCGTCACGTCCAGTGATGCAGGATTGAGATGCGCCTCGATGTAAGGCGACACCATTTCCTTCAGTTTGCAAAGGCGACGGATTTCGTGATCAGGAATCAGCATTTGTTCAAGCGATGATGCACCACCCGGTGCTGGGACCATCAACCATCCAACGAGGTTCCCAGTTGGCGTAGCTGTAGTGCAGCTTAGATCCAACGGTACTGCCGTAGGTGCCGGCGGTTATGTTCATCTCACCCCATGGATCATTGACCCAGTAACCTTTGGCGTCATAACCGATGATGCACAGCCAGTGGCCGCCGCCGCTGGGCGCTGTGACCGGTCCGTGATGCAGGAAACCAGCGGGGACAGGCTTGCCAGCATCAATCTGCCGCTTGACTAGATCACGGTTGCCGCCAGTCTCGAAGCGGGCCTTGATGCCGTATTTTGCCAGTGCCTTGAGTTGCACTGATGCATCGGTGGTATCACCAATGCTGAAGACAGTTTTGATGTAGTCATCATCCGAATGGATGGCGCCTGGTTTCAGCGTCATCAGCAGCATGGCGCAACTGGAGCTGAAGCAGGTGCGATTGGCATCGCGGTAGTTATCCCGTTGCGACTGGTATGGCGTCGCCAGTGGATTCAGTTGCTTGCCGGCTTGACTCCAGACGCTGAACCACGGACGGCTGCGACGCATGGCAACGTCATAGCCATTGACGCGGATGTCCTGTTCAAGTTCTGTGATCGCCGCAAGCTGATGCGGCAGGTTGCGGTTGTTGCGAAAAAGCTGATCAAGCGTGATCGGGCTTGTATTGGTCATCGCTTAACGCGGGGCGACACAACACCGGCAATGATTTCGATCAAACGGTAGACACGCACGGCTACACGAGCAGCATTGCTCAGTGCTGCGTTGTCTTTTGGTGTCGGCGTCAGGTTGACAATTACCAGCGCGAGTCCGTGGATCGCCACTGCAAGCGCAACGTATTCAGCGATGCGGTCCATCTCAGGGGATGTGATGTGCCTCCAGCCTAGCAATACGCTGCTCTGCTGTACCAAGGCGGCCAAACAGTTCACGGCGGTCGGTGCGCATGTCCTCGCGGATCGCTGTGAGTTCAGCGGCAATGTGCTCAACACCAGCACTGAGCTTGACGATGGCGATATTTGCTCTTTCGTCTTCCGTGCCGCGAGCAGCAACCCACCGGGAGGCACTACCACCAACACCGCCTAGGACCAGGCAAGCAAGACCAACGATCAAATTTTCGACCATGACAAACCAGTGCCGACGCTTGCTTGCATTTTAACGACCTTGACCCCGCAAGGGTTTTCGCCCTCGACGCCGTGGTCGTGAATTTTGGCCCTGCCCTTGGCTGGTGGTTTTGGGTGGCCCAGGTTGGTGGTCAATCCGGGCAACACCGGTCTTGCTCTTTACTGCCACGGCACCCCAGCCGCCTTAGTAGGAGCCGCCTGCTCATCCAGTTAGGCCACCGGAGCCTTTGATGCCTCGTAGGCAGCAACCACCTCAGGCGTCCACAGCGCAGCAGCAACTGCTTGCAATTCAGCGCAGTCGTCGCTTACATCTTCGCCAGGGGCGCGGGTGTGGCGGTGATATGTCTTGCCTATTTCCTTGCCATCCTTTTCGATGATGTCAGCGCGACGACATTGGATGATCGAATAAGGCGGAATGATTTCTAGCTGGTGCTCTTGACGTTCAGTAAATGTTGCCATTTTAGGGACTGCCGATTGGCAGAAACAGGTTTAATGGGCTTAGTTTTAAGCCGTTGCGGGCTGGGCAGAAATCAAACGCGGAATGTAAAACCAAAGAAAATGCTTAAAGAGGCAGTTAATGCTGATGTAGCGTATAAGTTTGTTGAACCCCCAGTAGCATAAAGACCCGCTGTTTGATTGACATTATAATTTGTGCAATTTCCCCCACATCCATCTAATGCTTGGGTAAAAATTAAATTTGAACACAAAATAGAGCCAGCACTAATAGCAATACTTGTTGAACCTGAAACACTTCCTGTAACGTAGACAAGGTTACCTACTTTTGTATAACGCCCGGTTGATGAAAACGTACCAACCACAGCCAAACCAGACCCTTGATTAGGCGTCCACGTCCCCTCTTCATAATCATCCAGCGTATTAGCATCACTTGCTGCTACGGCAGTTGCAGGGAATGTGATGCCGCTGATGAGTTGCAGGATGCCGCCGTTGGCATTCCCACTAGACGCGCCAACTAAGAGCCTGCCGGAGCTGTCAATGCGGGCGCGTTCGGTGGTTCCAGTTGTAAATATGATTGGCTGCGATGCCGCAGTATAAATATCAACAGGTCCACCATTTGACTGAATCCTGAATGGATCAGTAGTAGCGGTGCCAGTATTGTATAAAAACCCAATAGCACTACCACGAGTAATACGGAAAGCAGTTACATCACCATTAAGGTGCAGCAAAGATTCAGGGCTAGTAGTTCCTATGCCTACAAGGCCTGCGGAGGAAACAAACACCCGGTTAGTGCCACCCGTCGCAATCCCAATCTGGTCTGCACCGGGGCTGTAGATGCCGGTGTTGGTGTCGCCTGATACGGCAATGCCCGGCAGTGCTGCGGTGCCTGCTGTGACGGCTAGGACGCCGGTCATGGTGCCGCCAGCCAATGACAGCAGTCCAAGGTTGGCGCTGGCCAGCGTGCCGATCGTCACCCATGCGCTGTTGGCCGCATTGCGGATCTTTAGCAGACCGGTAGTGGTATCCGGCCACCACTGGTAGGCATACATCGTCGCTGGTTCAGTGGCGCTGCTGTTATTGCTGACGATCGCGGCTAGGGCACCGTTTAGGTCAGACCTAACAGCGGCGCCAGTACCGTTGGCAATAACGTAGTCGTGAGTGGCCACAAGTTAAGCCTGTGATTGTCGCACCATTCTACACCCCACGGCCATAACCAACTGCGGTGTAGGTGAAGTTACGGTCGATGGCCGTGCCGGCACTATTGCGGAAGGTGACCTGGAAGTTGGTGCCGGTCACGGTGCCAAGCGTGAAGTAATCGCCTGTTGCCATGTTCTGCGCTGTGATGCCGATGCTTGGCAGGTAGGCATTCACTCCACCGATCGCTGCTGTACCGGTAAAGAATGCCTTGTCGAAGGTTATGGTTTTGGTGCCCGCACCACTGGCGACGACGCCATTGCTTTGCTCAGTGCGGCGCTGGAACGTAGCATCATAGCCAAGTTCATCAATCAAGATGTTTTCTGCCGGATCAGCTGATTGCAAGACAGCCTTGAACTGGAACCCTCGACCCAGAAACGTACCGGTCACAAAGGGTTGGTATTCACTCCATGTCGGTGTGCCGGATGGATTATCATTCGTGCGCCGTAAGTACAGAACAGAATTAACCGAGTCATTGACGGCACCATCCCAGTCTGACCAGAAGTCAACTTCGCCAGTCCGGCTATCAACCAAGTCGCTGGGGAAGAAACCACGGGTGACAAAGTAGCGACTTAGGTCGATGCTATAGACCGCGCCAAGATCAAGCGTATTTGCAAATACATAATCACCTTCTGGCCATGTAGCACCAAGATAATCAAACGCTGGAATCAAATCAAAATCAGCAATTGAATCCAAACTGCTTTGACCATGCAACGTCAACGCATCGAACTCCTCGCTATAGAAAACATTTGTTTTGGTGCCTTGGAATGGCGGGCTGTCTTGATCTTCACGTCTGCTTACGATTGGCAATGAACCTAGCGTTTCCGGTAGGTCAACGATGACGCTAGTTGCATCAGTTGATTGCCTGCCGCCATCATCCTGGAACTTGACCAAGATCTCGCCTTCCAGCAGCGGCACGATCGCTTCGGTTTGCGTGCCAG
>Ga0304730_1001389_pt1 | contig 18460 bp, 31 predicted proteins | sample M_130628_MF_Meta_FD_190474 | JGI IMG/M metagenome (GOLD analysis project Ga0304730, IMG submission 190474) | Freshwater microbial communities from Lake Montjoie, Canada to study carbon cycling - M_130628_MF_MetaG (v2) (version 2) | ecosystem: Environmental > Aquatic > Freshwater > Lake | place...
GGTCGCCACCAGCACGGCGCGCGCACCAGCGGCGATCGAGGCGCGAGCGATCTGGACGGCGCCAAGGCCATAGGCGTTCGACTTCAGCACAACGTCAAGGTGGCCACCCTCTGGAAGGCGCGCCTTTAGACTGCGCACATTGTTCGCGATCGCATCAAGGCTGACCTCAACCCATGCGGCGCGGGCGAGTGGCGGCAGTCCCGCGGCGAGAAGCGCCTCGGGAATTCCCATACTTATGCCTCGCGTGCGGTGTGCTGACCGAAGGCGACAGCGACGGCATATTCGCGCTCATGACTGATCGAGACGGCGATCGCTTCAATGCCGAGCTGCTCCGCACGTAGCGCCGCGTTACCGTGGAGGCGCACCGTTGGCTGGCCTGTGGCGAGTAGCTCAATCTCGATCTCGCGCCAGCCGATCCCTCGAACCCCAAGGCCGAGCACCTTGGAGACCGCCTCTTTCGCCGCCCAGCGACCAGCCAAGTTCTCTGGTCGTGCGCGGACATAGGAGCGCTCGGCTCCGGTCAAGACGCGCGCCTCAAAGCGGGCGGGGTGGCGCTGAAGGACGGCGGCAATCCGCTCCACGCGCACGATGTCGACCCCCAGGGCGGGGAGCTCGTGCTGGTACGACGTCTCGCGCAACATGCGCGTAGTCTACCGCTCGCTCAGGAGCGACGACCGAGGAGGCTGGCGGCGGCGCCAAGAAGACGCTCCGCTGCGGACTCTACCGCCGCAGCATCGGGACCCTCCGCCATGACGCGAAGGAGCGGCTCAGTGCCTGACGGACGCACCAGGATGCGGCCGCCCCCTGCCCCAAGGAGCGCCTCCGCCTCGCGCAGCACCTCGGTAAACCGTGGGTCCGCTAGGAGCGCCTCCGCCTCGCCCTCCTCCACGCGAATCACTCGCTGCACCTGTGGATCAAGCGGAAGTGCCGCTGCAAGTTGTGAGAGCGGTCGCTTCGCTCGCGCACAGAGCGCAATCACCTCAATCGCGCTGATCAGCCCATCGCCGGTCGGTGCGTGTTCTGGGAAGAGGAGGTGACCGCTCTTCTCCCCGCCGAACCCTTCCCCCTTACCGGCGAGCGCTTCAGCGATATGGCGATCCCCCACCGGGGTGCGCTGGAGCCTAATCCCCGCCGCAGCGAGATGTCGCTCAATGCCGCTGTTCGTCAAGATCGTCGCCACCACTTGATCTGAGTGTGGGAGGCCACGCGCCTTGCGGTCGAGCGCGATGAGACCTATCATCACGTCGCCGTCAACCAGCTGACCGCGCTCATCCACTACGGCGCAACGATCGGCATCGCCGTCTAGGGCGATCCCAAGATCCACACCACTAGCAAGAACCCGTGCGCCCAACGCTTCCGGCGAGGTGGCACCAACCGCATCATTAATGACACCGTCTCCGAGCGCCATCCCCTCAACCTTGGCGCCAGTTGCGGCGAGTGCCGCCACGGCGAACGGCGCCCCCGCACCATTCGCAGCATCAACCAGGACGCGGAGAGCTGCAGCGGCGGAGTCTGGTGCCGCTATGGCGGCGGTGGCGGCGAGCTGTGCGGTGTATCGCGCACGATACGACTCCCCTTCAACTGTCGAACTCGCGCCACGCACCTGATCCCGCGCAGCGTCGAATCCGCGTGCAAGTTCGGCTTCAATCGCCGCCTCAAGCTCACGCTCCACGGCATCCGCTACCTTGCGGCCGTCGCGGCCGAGCACCTTCAGCCCGTTGTACTCCACCGGGTTATGCGATGCGGTAACCACCACGCCGCATGATGCGGTCGGCTCACCCGCAACAACTGCGGCAAGCCCAGGTGTTGGAATCACGCCGAGATCAATCGCGTGCGCGCCAGCGGCGTTCGCCCCCGCAGCAAGTGCAGCACTGAGCCCTGCGCCACTCGGCCGCGTGTCGCGACCGATCAGGATCGTTCCACCTGGGAAGTGAGCGGCAATGGCGCGCCCAAGCGCGTAGGCAATTGAATCGGTAAGGCTCTCGCCCGCGATGCCGCGGATTCCGTCGGTGCCGAAGCGGACCGCGGCCATCAGCAGCGCAGCTGCGCTAGATCAGCGCTTCGTGAACTGCTTCGCCTTGCGAGCGCGTCGGAGGCCGTACTTCTTTCGCTCCTTGGCGCGCGGGTCGCGCGTCAGGAAGCCGGCCTGACGAAGTGGGAGTCGGAAGGCCTCAGGGTCTGCGGAGAGGAGTGCGCGCGAGATGCCGTGGCGGATCGCGCCAGCCTGTCCAGAGATGCCGCCTCCCTCAACCTTCACCATCGCGTTGAAGCGACCCTCGGTGCCAGTGACGCGGTACGGAGCGAAGACCTCGGCCTGCGGAATGGCGCCGCCGAAGTGCTCAACGTAGGTGCGTCCATTGATGACGATCTGTCCCTCACCTGCAACCAAGCGCACGCGTGCGATGGAGGTCTTGCGGCGGCCAGTTCCCTGGTAGTACGGCAGGTTGCTCACGCTCTTCTCCTTCGGGGTCATGCGAGGGGCTTCGGCTGCTGTGGTGCGTGTGGATGATCAGGGCCAGCGTAGATCTTCAGCTTGGTGATCTGCGCGTTGGCGAGCTTCGTCTTCGGAAGCATCCCCTTGACGGCGCGTCGGATCGCCTCGGTCGGCTTACGCTGAATCAGGTCGCCGAGCACCTCTTCCTTATGGCCGCCCGGGTGTCCTGAGTGCGAGTGATACTTCTTGCTGAGCAGGCGATCGCCCGTCACCACAAGCTTCTCAGCGTTGATCACGATCACGAAGTCGCCGGTATCCATATGGTCGGCGTAGGTTGGCTTCCCCTTGCCGAGGAGGGTGGTGGCAATCTTCGTTGCGAGGCGACCGAGCGTCTGCCCCTCAGCGTCGACCACGTACCAGTTGCGCTCAATCTCTGCGGCGCGAGGCGTCCACGTCTTCATGTTCACATCAACCTCCTAGACGAGCTCAATCTGGACGAGCGGCGAAGAGTCACCCTGGCGGATACCGATCTTGGTAATCCTGCAGTAGCCAGAGGTGCGGTCCGCATACTTTGGCACGATCTCATCGAAGAGCTTATCCACGACGAGCGGCTCGTTCGGGAGCGCGGCGATCACCGCGCGGCGCGCACTGAGGCCACCCTTCTTGGCGAGCGTGATGATCTGCTCAACCTGCGGACGAATCTCCTTCGCCTTCGCCTCGGTCGTCTGGATGCGCTCGTAACGCAAGACGGAGACGATCAAGTTCTTATACAGGGCGAGTCGGGGTCCCTGCTTTCGGGAGAGCTTGCGGCCGCCAATCGCGTGCGACGTCATCTCAGGCCTTCACTTCTGCGTCATCGCCTTCGTCATCGCCATCGTCATCTTCGTCGTCAAAGCCATCGAGGGGCAGCGTGCTCTCTGGTACATCAAAACCGCGCTCCACGAGCTTCTCACGAACCTCGGTGAGGCTCTTCTGGCCAAAGTTCCGCAGCTTCAGGAGTTCCGCCTGGCCGCCGTCAAGCGCGGTGAGGAGCTGGCCAACCTTGACGATTCCTGCGCGCTTCAACGAATTGTAGGCGCGCATCGGAAGGTCGAGGTCCTCAATGGACATTTCGAGCAGGTTGCCGCCGACCGCAGCGGCTGGTGCTGGTGCTGGCGCTTCGCCAAGCCCGGAGAATGCGGAGAATTGGCCAACAAGGATTGCCGCCGCCTTGCGCACCGCCTCCTCTGGCGTGATAGTGCCGTCGGTCTCAATCTCAAGGATCAACTTCTCGCGGTCAACGTCCTGGCCAACGCGCGTGTTCTCAACGGTGAAGTTCACCTTGCGTACCGGCGTGAAGATGGCATCAACCGCCATCACGCCGCGTGGTCGTGCCTCACCATCTGGATCCACCTCAAGGCGATCAGCAGAGACGTAGCCGACGCCAGTCTCAACAACAAGGAAGGCTTCAATCGCCGTCTTGTCTGAGTCAAGCGTCATCAGGATCTGCTCTGGGTTGACGATCTCCACCTGGCCGTTTGGCGTGATGTCGCCAGCGGTGACTGGGCCTGCCCCCTTCTTGTTGAGCGTCAGCTCAACACGACCGGTGGCGAAGCTACGGAGTCGGATCTTCTTAACGTTGAGAAGGATCTGGACGACATCCTCGCGGACGCCTGGGAGCGCAGAGAACTCCTGCTGGACGCCGGTGATCTGGACGGCCGTGACCGCCGCCCCTTCAAGCGACCCGAGCAGTACGCGACGCAGGGCGTTGCCGAGCGTGACGCCGTAGCCAGGGGCGAATGGGCCAGCCTCGTACTTGCCGTAGGAGCCGAGCTCCTCCAGCGGGGCGATTCGTGAAGTCACTGCGTCTGTCATCTGCCTCTCCTCTCTTATCGCGAGTAGAACTCAACGACGAGTTGCTCGTTGAAGTCGCCCGGCATCTGATCGCGGCGCGGAACCGCCACCACATGACCGGTGAGCTTTGGAGCATCAATCCGCAGCCACTCCTGCGTTGCGGCGCTCTTTAGGATCTCAGCCGCCTCCTTGAATGGCGTGAGCTCGGCGCGCCCAGCGCGCAACGAGACCTGGTCGCCAGGCTTCAGGGCGTATGAAGGAATGTCCACCGCGCCACCGTTCACCGCAAAGTGACCGTGGGTGATGAACTGTCGCGCCTGGTCGCGTGAGGTGGCGAAGCCGAGACGGAAGACCACATTGTCAAAACGCAGCTCGAGGAGTCGTAGGAGGTGCTCGCCGGTCACGTCGGTGCCACGCTCCGCCTCTTCAAAGAGTCGACGGAACTGCGTCTCGCCGAGGCGATAGACGCGACGCATCTTCTGCTTCTCGCGCAGCTGGAGACCGTAGTCTCCCACCTTGCGGCGGCGTACGGCGTGCATACCTGGGGGTGTTGGACGGCGCTCAAAGGAGCACTTCTTGGTATAGCAACGCGCGCCCTTCAAGAAGAGCTTCGCCCCCTCGCGGCGGCACTGACGGCAGACTGGACCGGTATCGCGACCCATGGGTCTCCCTTCCTAGACTCGACGCTTCTTTGGAGGACGGCAGCCGTTATGCGGCAGCGGCGTCACATCGGTGATGGCGGTGATGTCGAGACCTGCGGTCTGCAGGCCGCGGATCGCCTGCTCGCGACCGGCACCTGGACCCTTGACGAAGACTTCAACGGAGCGGAGGCCATGCTCCATCGCCTTGCGCGCGGCAGCTTCGGCGCCGAGCGATGCGGCGTACGGCGTGCTCTTGCGCGAGCCCTTGAAGCCAGCAACGCCGCCTGAGCCCCATGAGAGTACGGCGCCCGTTGGGTCGGTGATGGAGATCAGGGTGTTGTTGAACGAGGCGGCAATGTGTGCCTGGCCAACGGGGACGTTCTTCTTCTCACGGCGACGCGTCTTTGTTGGGCGCTTCTCCATCTCAGCCATTGTCTATTCCCTCGCCTTACTTCTTCTCGATCTTCTTGCCGGCGACGGTCTTACGTGCGCCTCGGCGTTGACGTGCATTCGTCTTGGTGCGCTGACCGCGCGACGGCAGGTTCTTACGGTGGCGCGTGCCACGGTAGGTGCCGACTTCAATGAGACGCTTGATGTTCATGGCGATCTCACGGCGCAGGTCGCCCTCGATCTTCTGCCCCTTGTCGACCACTTCGCGAAGGCGGTTGATCTGCTCTTCGGAGAGGTCCTTGACGCGGATGTCCGGGCTGATGGAGGTCTGCTTCAGGATCTTCTGGCTCGTGGTAAGGCCAACGCCAAAGATGTATGTGAGGGCGATCTCAACGCGCTTCTCGCGCGGAATATCAACTCCAGCGATACGTGCCATCTGCTATCCCTGCCGCTGCTTATGCTTCGGGTTTTCGCAAATGACCATGACGCGTCCGTGCCGCTTAATCACGAGGCACTTGTCGCATCGAACCTTTACCGAGGCAGAAACCTTCACGTCGTCTCCTGTGCTGCTACTTCAACCGGTAGGTGATCCGACCCTGTGTCAGATCGTATGGCGAGAGTTCGACCTTTACCCGATCACCTGGAAGGATTCGGATGAAATTCGTCCGAAGCTTCCCGCTGATGTAGGCACGAATCCGATGGCCATTTTCGAGTTCAATGACGAACGATGTGTTCGGCAGTGGCTCAACCACGGTACCTTCGACTTCGATCGAATCCTTCTTCGCCAACAACCCCCCGTTTCAGACTGCGGTGCTGTCCCCTGGCGAGCCAGGGGACGAGTGGGGAGAGCCCCCAAACGCACGAACGCGGAGGATAGCAGAGCCCAGCCCCCCTCGCAACGAAGCCCCCTCCGTGGGGTGGAGCTCCGCCACGCTCACGGCCTCGTGAGGAGGAGCGACCCTTCCAGGGTGATCGCGATCGAATCCTCGAAATGGGCGGCGAGGCCCCCATCAATTGTTACAACCGTCCACTCATCGTCCATCACCCCCACCTCTGGGGAGCCGAGGGTGAGCATCGGCTCGATCGCCAGACAGTGGCCAGGGGCGAGGGTGAGGCTCTTCCGCCCCGTCCGATAGTTCGGCACCTGGGGGGCCTCATGCATGGCGCGTCCGATCCCATGCCCCACATACGGCCGCACGATGCCGAGATTCGCGGCGAGCGCTACATCCTCAATCGCCGCCGAGACCTCCTCAATCGTTGCGCCGGGTCGCGCCGCGGCGATGCCAGCGTCGAGCGCCTCTCGCGTCACGCGGAGCAGTCGCGCCGCCTCAGGTGGCGCATCCCCTACGTAGAAGCTTCGCGCGGCGTCAGCGTGCCAGCCGTCAATGATCGCCCCAGCGTCCACTGAGACGAGCGCCCCGAGCTTGATCTCACGCTCGCCCGGGATTCCGTGCACCACCTCGTTATCAATGGAGAGGCAGATCACACTAGGGAAGCCGTGGTACCCCTTGAAGTTGGAGCTCGCGCCAGCGGCGAGGATGTGGCGTTCGGCGGCGGCATCAATCTCCGCCGTGCTCGCCCCTGGCACTGCGAGCTGCTCAACGAGCGCGAGCACCTCGGCAACAACGGCGCCAGCGCGGCGCATCAGCGCCACCTCAGCTGGGCTCTTTCGCGTAATGCCACTCATATGCTGCTGCTCATCGCTCTCGGCGTTCGTGCCGCGCTATACGGTGAAGCCGACCGCAGCGGCGGCGGCGGCAAGGCGCGACTGAATCTCACGGATCTCGCCAACCCCCTCCACCACCTGGAGGCGACCCGATGCACGGTAGAGCTCCACTACGTCGTTGAGTGCGGCGAGCTGGTTCTCAAGTCGAGCGGCAACTGTGGCTGGTGCGTCGTCACTCCGCGTGATCAGTGCCAAACCGCACGCATCGCAGCGATCCGCAACGGTTGGAGGGCGGTGCGCTACGTGATAGGAGCGACCGCAACCTGAGCAGACGCGTCGCCCTGTGAGGCGCGCGGTGAGCACTGCAACGTCAACGTTCAGTAAGACTGCAGAGATTGCGCGACCACTGGCGGAGAGTGCGGCGTCGAGCGCCGCCGCCTGCGCCGGGTTGCGCGGAAAACCGTCAAGTATCACGCGCTCCGCCGCATCAGGTTTCGCGAGTCGTGCGCTGATCATGCCGATCGTGACCTCATCAGGGACGAGCTTCCCCGCGTCAATGAATGACGAAGCGGTGCGACCGAGTTCGCTCCCTGCAGCAATCTCTGCGCGGAAGAGGTCGCCCGTGGCCACATGTGCGGCGCCAGTGGCGGCGGCGAGTGCCTCCGCCTGCGTCCCCTTCCCTGCGCCCGGGGCGCCGAGAAGGACCAAGATCACTTGATAAAGCCCTCGTAGTTTCGCATCAGCATCTGTGCCTCAAGCTGCTTCATCGTCTCAACCACCACGCTCACGGCAATGAGGAGTCCGGTGCCACCGAGGCTCACACCGAGACCGCCTAGATCACCGAAGAGCGCGCCGAGTGCGTATGGTGAGACGGCGACGATGCCGAGGAAGAGCGAGCCGAGCAGGGTGATCCGCGTGACGACCTTGCCGAGGTACTCCTCCGTCGGCTTCCCTGGACGAATCCCTGGAATGTAGCCGCCGTTCTTGCGCAACTGATCGGCGGTCTCATCCGCCTTGAAGGTGAACGCCGTATAGAAGTAGGTGAAGGCGACGGTGAGCAGGAAGTAGAACGGGAGGTAGACGATCTCGTTCTGTGGCCCAAGCGTGTTGACGATCCAGGTTGCGCCAGCGGCGACCCACTCAACCTGCGACGCGGTGAAGTAGCCAGCGATCTGTGCAGGGAAGAGGAGGATGCTCATGGAGAAGATGATCGGAATTACTCCCGCCTGGTTCACCTTGAGTGGGAGGAAGGTGCGACCACCCTGGTAGACGCGATTTCCACGTACGCGGCTTGCGTACTCCACAGGGATGCGGCGCTGCCCCTCGGTAATAAGGATGATTGCCGCAACGGCAGCAGCGCCAACGGCGCCGAAGGCAACAAGCACGGCGAGGTCTGGCGCCGCAAAGAACTCTTGGATCGCACCAGGGACGCGGCCGATGATGCCGGCAAAGATGATGAAGCTGATCCCGTTACCAATGCCGCGCTCCGTCACAAGCTCACCGATCCACATCAGGAGGAGAGAGCCGGTGGTAAGGATGACGATCTGGACGAGCGTCTCCGGGCTGGCGAGGTCGAAGGTTGTAGTGAGCACCTGCTGGCTGTTGAGGAGCGCCAAGAAGGCGTAGCTCTGCAGCGCCGCGAGCGGCACAGTCAGGTAGCGGGTGTACTGGTTGATCTTGTTGCGACCGTACTCGCCCTCACGGCTCAACTCGATGAGTCGTGGCACCACGCCGCTCATCAACTGCATGATGATCGAGGCGTTGATGTACGGGTTCAGGCCGAGGCCGACCACGCTGAATCGCGCCAGCCCGCCGCCGGAGAAGAGGTCGAGGAGACCAAAGAGGGCGTTGTCCTTGAAGAAGTTGGAGAGGGCTGCGGGATCCGCACCGGGAACTGGGACGTGGCTAAGGAGTCGGAAGACCACGAGCATCGCGCCAACGAAGAGCACCTTGCGGCGAATATCTGGTGATCGCACCGCGTTGAGTAGGGTCTCAATCATCGATCGACTCCTCTCTCACTCTCTAGCAAAGCGCAAACGCGCTTGGTGCGACGCTTAGGCGTCCGCTCCGGCGGACGGCTCGCTCGTCTCAGTTGCTGACTGCTTCGGAGCACTCTTCTTCTTTGTGACGCCAACGGCAACCGCGCTCTCCTCTGTTGGGAGCTGGAGGACCTGGGTGCTCCCGCCTGCCGCCTTGATCTTGGTGAGCGCACTATCGGTGAACGAATCAGCGAGCACGAAGAGCTTCGCCGAAAGGTTGCCGCTACCGAGCACCTTGAGTGGCTTGCCGCGGCTCTTCATCAGGCCGGCAGCCTCAAGCACGTCCACATTGATGGTGAGTGGCGACTCGCCCTTAAGGCGACCCGCGTCGATCCAGTTCTGGATGCGACCAACGTTGACCACCGCGGACTCCACGCGGAGCACATTGCGGAAGCCACGAAGCTTCGGGATGCGAATATGAATTGGGGTCTGGCCACCTTCGAACCAGGCGGGGATGCTGCCACCGCTGCGCGAGGTCTGTCCCTTCGTACCGTAGCCGGCGGTCTTACCGCGACCCGCAGCGATACCGCGGCCCACGCGAATGCGCTTCCGCTTTGATCCAACCGCTGGCTTTAGGTCGTGTAGTTTCACTTCGCTACCCTCTTCGCCTTCTTGGCGTGCTTTGCGTGCTTCAACTTCTTGGCGGCAACAAACTTTGCACCCGCCTCGGCCTCGGCGCCCGAAAGCTCCTCAGCCTCTACAAGGAAGCGTACCTGACGGATCGCTCCGCGCACGGCGGGATTGTCTGGAAGGATATTGCTGTGGCCGATACGGTCAAGGCCGAGCGCGCGGATGGTGCCGCGGTTGCGCGAGACGTGACCGAGCTCACTTCGGACCTGGGTGACCTTCAGCAGCTTGTCAGCCATTACTGGCCTCCTTCTCCTGCTGACCAGCAACGCGGAGGCGTACGCGCTTTCCGCGCGCTGCAGAGATCTGCGCCGCGGTGCGGAGCTGGCTAAGCGCGTCAATCGCGGCGCGCGTGGCGTTGACAGGGTTGGATGAGCCGTAGACCTTGGAGAGGATGTCGTGGATTCCCGCTGCGGTCACAACGGCACGGATCGCACCACCGGCGATAACGCCGGTTCCCTGCGACGCAGGCTTCAGCATGACGCGGCTGGCGGTGTGCTCAGCATGAACTTCGTGCGGGATCGTGGTGCCAAAGAAGGGGACCTTGATCAGATGCTTCTTCGCGTCCTCAGTCCCCTTGCGGATTGACTCTGGGACTTCGCCAGCCTTGCCAACGCCAACGCCAACGTGGCCCTGGCCGTCACCAACGACGACGAGTGCGGAGAAGGTGAAGCGGCGACCGCCCTTAACGACCTTCGCCACGCGATTGATCTGCACGACCTTCTCGGTGAGGGTCAGCTTTGACGGATCGATCCTGCTCATCTCGGCGCCCTCCTTAGAACTCGAGCCCGGCAGCCCGGGCAGCGTCTGCAAGCGCCTTGAGGCGCCCGTGATATCGGAATCCGGCGCGATCGAAGACTACCTGCGCAACGCCGGCAGCCTTGGCCCGCTCGCCAATCAGCGTACCCACGGCGGCAGCTTCCTGGACCTTGGTCAACTTGGCGTCGCCCTTCGCAGCGGCATCCAGTGTGGACGCGGCGGCGAGTGTTGCGCCGCGCTGATCGTCGATCACCTGGGCGTAGATGTGATTCAGGCTGCGGAAGATCGCAAGGCGCGGCCTCGCTGCGTTCCCCTCTACCGTCAAGCGAATTGATGTGTGGCGGCGCTTCCGCGCGGCGACACGTGTCGTTGCGCGGCTCACTTGGCACCAACCTTACCGGCCTTACCGGCCTTGCGGCGGATCACTTCGTTGGCGTACTTCACGCCCTTCCCCTTGTACGGTTCAGGCTTACGCAGCGAACGAATCTCCGCGGCGATCTGGCCGACGAGCTCCTTGTCGTGACCCAGAACGGAGACCTTCGTCTGGCCGTCCACCTCGAAGGTGATGCCGGCTGGCGGATTGATCTCGATCGGGTGGCTATAGCCGAGGGCGAGCGTCAACTTGCTGCCAGCCTTCGCGGCACGGTAGCCGACGCCGTTAATCTCCAGCTCCTTGCGGTAGCCGGTTGAGACGCCCTCCACCATGTTGGCGACGAGGGTGCGGCAGAGGCCATGCATCGAGCGGTTCGTCTTTGAGTCGCTCGGGCGGCTGAGCTGCAGCGTGTCACCCTCAGCGACGATGGCGATCACGCCTGGGAGGGCGCGCGACAGGGTCCCCTTCGGCCCAGTAACCGTGACCGTACGACCCTCAATGGTCACCTTGACCCCTGAAGGGACGGAGATCGGCTTGCGTCCAATGCGTGACATCAGCTTGCTCCTCTCACCACACGAAGGCGAGGATCTCGCCACCGAGCTCGGCCTTATGGGCCTGCGCTCCGGTCATGATCCCCTTGGATGTGCTCAGGATGACGATACCGAGACCACCGAGCACGCGAGGGATCTCTGTCTTGCCAGCATAGACGCGCAGGCCAGGCTTGCTGATGCGCTTCAGGCCGGAGACGACAGGAACCTTCCCGTCCACGTACTTGAGGGTGATCTTCAGGAAGTTTTCTGGGACGGACCGGGTCTCGACCGCGCTCGCCACAAAGCCCTCATCCACGAGGATGCGAGCCATCTGGACCTTCAGCTTGGAGGCAGGGACCAGCACCTCGGCGTGCCGCGCACGCGAGGCGTTGCGGATCCTCGTCAACATATCGGCAATTGGATCAGTAACGTTCATTTTCTCACCAACTCGACTTCGTTACGCCCGGAATCATTCCGACGAGGGCGCGCTCTCGGAAGCAGATGCGGCATAGGCCGAACCTGCGAATGAACGCTCGCGGTCGACCGCAGAGCGAGCAGCGATTGTACTTGCGGCTAGAGAACTTCGCTGGAGCTTGTGACTTCAGGACCATCGACTTCTTCGCCATCTCAGCCTCCCTTAATTCGCGAACGGCATGCCGAGCAGGGCGAGGAGTCGCTTTGACTCTTCGTCGCTCTTTGCCGTCGTGACAATCGTGACCTCAAGACCCCGAAGTCGGTCGATCTTGTCAAATTCAATCTCTGGGAAGGAGAGCTGCTCCTTGAGCCCCAGCGTGTAGTTGCCGCGACCATCAAATGCCTTCCCGGAGACGCCGCGGAAGTCACGGATGCGTGGGAGTGCAACGCGCGTGAGCCGCTCGAAGAACTCCCACATGCGTGCACCGCGGAGTGTGACCTTGGCGCCGATCGGGTTCCCCTCACGCACCTTGAAGGTTGCAATGGACTTCTTCGCCTTGGTGACAACGGCGCGTTGGCCTGTGATGAGGGCGAGGTCGCCCACGGCAGCGTCAATCGCCTTGGCATTGGCGAGAGCCTCGCCGAGGCCGATGTTCACTACAATCTTCTCGAGGCGCGGCACCTGCATGACGTTCTTGTAGCCGAACTCAGTCTTCAGGGCTGGGACCGCCTCGCTCACGTAGCGCTCCTTCAACGAACCACTCACTTGGCTACCGCCTTCCGCGGGAACTCGGTGGAGCAGCGACCGCAGAGGCGACGCTTCTCGCCGTCGGCGGCACGGGTCGACTTGATGCGGACCGGTCGATCACACTTCGGGCAGACGACCGCCACCTTGGCGAGGTCGAACGGGGTGGCGATCTCAAGGATGCCCCCCTTATCAACCGTTGGTGTCTGCGATCCTGCGTTCATCTTCTGGCGCGGCTTCTGGTGCTTTTTGGCGATGTTGATGCCGGTCACGACGACCTTCCCTGGGGCGACGAGTCGCTCCACGGTGCCGCGCTTCCCTGCGTCCTTACCGCTCAACACGGAGACCGTGTCGCCGACGCGAATCACTGTGGTGGTGCCATACGTCGAACGCATTAGAGCACCTCCGGCGCGAGTGAGATGATCTTCATGTAGTCGCGATCGCGCAGCTCACGCGCCACTGGCCCAAAGATACGCGTGCCACGCGGGTTGCCATCGGCGGCAATCAGCACGGCGGCATTCTCGTCGAAGCGGATGAAGCTGCCGTCTGGTCGTGCAATCTCCTTCACGGTTCGCACGACCACAGCCTTAACCACGTCGCCCTTCTTCACGCCAGCGTTCGGGGTGGCCTGCTTGACGGCGGCGACGATCACGTCACCCACGCCAGCCACGGTGGAGCGGGAGCGTCCGAGGATACGGAAGCACTCAATCTCCTTGGCGCCGGAGTTGTCAGCCACGCGCAGGCGGGTCCCCGTCTGAATCACAGTGAGCCTCCCTCTGCGCGCTCAACGATTTCAATAAGGCGCCAGCGCTTCTTTGCGGAGAGCGGGCGTGACTCTTCAACGGTCACCAGATCGCCGACCTTGGCGCTGTTCTCTTCGTCGTGCGCCATGAACTTGGCGGTGCGGCGAATGACGCGCTTGTAGACAGGGTGCTGCTGCAGGCGCTCAACCGTGATCACGATCGTCTTCTGCCCAGCATCGCTCACGACCCTGCCGGTCTGCGTCTTGCGCTGGCCCGTCTGCTTCTCAGTCATGTCGCCCCCTATGCCTTCTGGCTCGCCTGGCGCTCGGCCAAGACCATCAGTAGTCGCGCAATGCTCTTGCGTGTCTTAGTTACAACGCTGGTGTCCTTGAGCTGGCGCGTGGAGAGCTCAAAGCGCGCCTGCCAGAGGTCACGCTTCGCGTCGGTGAGCGCCTGAACGAGTTCGGCTTCGCTCATGGTGCGAGCCTTCACGATGTCGATCATGCCTCTCCCTCCTTCGCTGGCTTCACTGGCTTCACCAGCTCAGGCTCCTTCGGTGCACCGTCGGTGGCCACCGCTACCGTTTCATCCTCAAGCGGTACGCCCGAGGCGACCTTGGCGAGGAACTTCTTGCCGAAGACGATCTCGCCGAGACCGATGGCGCGCTCAAGCGTCACGGTGTTAACTGGGAGCTTCATGGAGGCGAGGCGGAAGGCCTCCATTGCCTCCTTCTTCTCAATCCCAGCAACCTCGAAGAGGATGCGGCCAGGCTTCACTACGGCGACCCACTGGTCTGGTGCACCCTTACCGGAACCCATGCGCGTTTCAGCTGGCTTCTTCGTGATTGGCTTATCTGGGAAGACGCGGATCCAGACCTTGCCACCGCGCTTCAACGAGTGGGTCATGGCGCGGCGTGCCGCTTCGATCTGGCGTGCAGTCACCCAGGCGCACTCGGTGGTGGCGAGTCCGAACTCACCGAAGGCCACGGTGCGACCCGACTTTGCAGGTCCGGACATGCGTCCTCGCTGCACCTTGCGCCACTTTACTCGCTTCGGCATCAACATGGTTACGCCCCCGCCCCGGTGTTCTCAGAGAGCGGCTTCGGCTTCAGGACGTCCGCTGGCGCGTCGCCGCGGTAGATCCAGACCTTCACGCCGATGCGACCGAACGTGGTTGGCGCGTGATAGATGGCGAAGTCAATGTCGGCGCGCAGCGTCTGAAGTGGAAGGCGACCATCGCGATCCCACTCTTCGCGGCTCATCTCAGCGCCACCGAGTCGGCCGGAGACCATCACCTTCACACCCTTGGCGCCCGCCTTCATCGTGCGCTGGATCCCTTGCTTCAGCGCCTTGCGGAAGGCGATGCGGCGGGTCAGCTGGCCACCAATTGCGGCGGCGACAAGGAAGGCATCCAAGTCTGGCTGTCGAATCTCCTTGATCTCGAGCTTCACCTTGCCAGCGCTGATCTCGCCGATTGCGGCGCGCAGCACCTCAACGTTCTGGCCGCCCTTGCCGATGACAACGCCCGGCTTCGCCGAGTGCACCGTCACGGTGACGTAGTTGAGTCCGCGCTCAATCTCCACCTTGGAGATGCTTGCGGCAGCGAGCTTCTCATCAATCAACTTGCGGATGCGCAGGTCTTCCTGAAGGAGCTTGGTGTAGTCCTTGTCGGCGTACCAATGGGCGCTCCATGTCTTCGTGATGCCGAGTCGGAAGCCGATCGGATGAACCTTCTGTCCCATATCAGGCCTCCTTCGGGCTTACGGTGATGGTGATGTGCGTCATCGGCTTATTGATGGAGAATGCGCGACCCTGGGCGCGTGGTCGGAAGCGCTTCAACGTTGGGCCCTCGTCGGCACTCGCGTCGACCACCCAGAGGCGGTCAGCTGGAATGCCGTGATTCGCTTCAGCGTTCGCCGTGGCGCTCTTCAGGACGGATGCAACGTCACGCGCGGAGGAGTGCGGCAAGAAGCGGAGGATGGAGGCGGCATCGGCCACCTGCTTCCCCTTGATCGCGCGCACCACAAGCTGCGCTCGTCGGGTTGAACCGCGCACGTACTTCGCCGTAGCCTTCACGCGGATACTCATGAGGCGCCTCCTGCGCTTCCGCCGGCGACGGCGGTGGTTCGGTCAACACGCGAGTGCCCCTTGAAGAGGCGGGTTGGCGAGAACTCGCCGAGGCGGTGCCCAACCATGTTCTCCGTGACGAAGACCGGCACGTGCTTGCGGCCGTTGTAGACGGCAATCGTGTGCCCGATGAAGTCTGGATAGATCACGGAGGCGCGCGACCAGGTCTTCACCACACGCTTCTCGTTGATGGCGTTCATGGCCTGGATGCGGCCAAGGAGCCGCTTCTCGACGAAGGGGGCCTTCTTGCTTGAACGAGACATGCCTCCTCCTTCCTACTTCGCGTGTCGCGAGCGGACGATCAGCCGCTGCGTCAACTTGTTGCGGCGGGTACGGAGACCCATCGCCGTCTTCCCCCATGGCGTCTTTGGAGGCATGCCCGTTGGGGCCTTGCCTTCACCACCACCGTGTGGGTGATCGACCGGATTCATTGCCGAACCACGAACCTCTGGGCGCTTGCCCATGTGGCGCGCGCGGCCGGCCTTGCCGATCGACATGTTCTCGTGGTCGATGTTCGACACCTGACCGACGGTCGCCATGCAGAGGAGTGGGACGAGTCGCATCTCAGTTGACGGCATGCGCACCGTGGCGAAGAGGCCCTCCTTGGCGACGAGCTGCGCGGCTGCACCGGCAGAACGAACCATCTGGCCACCCTTCCCAGGGACGAGCTCAATGTTGTGGATCGTGGTGCCGAGCGGCATGCGCGCGAGTGGGAGGCAGTTGCCAAGCTTCGCTTCGGCACTCGGGCCCGACTCAATCATGTCTCCAACCTTGAGGCCGTTCGGGAGGAGCATGTAGCGCTTCTCGCCGTCGACATAGTTAAGAAGGCCGATGCGCGCGGAGCGGTTCGGGTCGTACTCCACGGTGGCAACGCGCGCTGGGATGCCAAACTTGTTGCGGCGGAAGTCAATCTTTCGATAGAGACGCTTCTGCTCGCCGCCACGGTGTCGGACGGTGATCTTCCCCTGATTGTTGCGACCAGAGCCGCGCACCATCTTCTCGGTGAGTGGCTTGTACGGCTTGTCCATCGTGATCTCTTCAAACGTCGGCATGGTCATCCCACGGACTCCGGCGCTCGTTGGCTTCAGTCGTCGTAGTGCCATGACTAGACCCCCTCGAAGAACTGAATCTTCTCGCCAGGGGCGAGGGTCACAACGGCCTTACGCCACGGCGTCGTCTTCCCCGGGAAGGGGCTGCGCGCGAGCGTGCCGCGCGTCAACTTCGCCTTGGTGGTGAGGACGTTCACTTCAGCCACTTTCACTGAGAAGAGCGTGGCGATTGCGGCGGCAATCTCAATCTTCGACGCGTCGTTATGGACGGCAAAGGTGTACTTGCCCACCTGCGACTGCAGGATGGACTTCTCGGAGATCACGGGGCGAAGCACGGTCTCGTGCGCGCTGCGGCTCATCCGTACACCTCCTGGATGGTTGCGAGTGCCGACTGCTCAACGATGATCGTGTCAGCGTTGATGAGGTCAACCAGGTTGAGTGAGTCGGCGCGTAGTACCAAGAGGTACGGGATGTTCGCGGCGGACTTCACGAGGGCGCTGTCAACGGTTGGGGCGACTACGAGGACGCGCTTCCCTGCGCTGAGGGCGACGCACATCTTGGTGATCACCTGTGTCTTTGGCGCCTCGATGCCGAGCACGTCAACCACCTTCAGCGTCTCAACCTTCGCGGCGAGTGCGCCAAGGAGTGCGGCACGGCGCATGCGCTTCGGCATTGGTGTTTCGTGGGAGCGAACCTGTGGCCCGAAGACCACACCGCCGCCCTTCCACTGCGGTGATCGGGTGGAACCCTGTCGCGCACGACCGGTCCCCTTCTGCTTCCATGGCTTGCGGCCACCACCGGCAACATCGTCACGCTTCTTTGAAGAGTGGGTGCCCGTGCGTCGGCCAGCGAGCTGCGAGACCACCGCCTGGTGCATCAGCGCCTCGTTCACTGGGCTCGAGAAGACGGCGGGCAGCTCAACGCTCCCCACCTTCGCTCCAGCCTTTGAGAAGACGTCAACGCTCGGCATTAGATCTGCACCGACTTGCTCATTGCAACGAGCGCATTCTTTGCACCCGGGATGGAGCCTCGGACGAGGATGACGTTGCGCTCGCCGTCGCAGCGGATGACCTTCATCTTCTGCACGGTGACGCGATCAACGCCCATGTGTCCGGCCATGCGTGTCCCCTTGTAGACGCGACCCGGTGTGGTGCCTGCGCCGATGGAGCCTGGCTCGCGGTGATGGTCGGCGCCGTGGGTCTCAGGTCCGCTTGCGAAGCTGTGGCGCTTGATCGTTCCGGCGAAGCCCTTCCCCTTGGAGATGCCGGTGACGTCGACAAGGTCACCTTCAGCGAAGAGGTTCACGTCGAAGGTCTGGCCGAGCGTCACGCCGTCAACGGAGTCCACGCGGAACTCGCGCACTACGGCGCATGCTGGAAGGTCGCCCTTGAACTGGCCGAGGTCTGGCTTGTTGAGGCGGCGCTTCCCGGCCTCAATGCCAACCTGCACCGCCGTGTAGCCGTCCTGCTCTGGGGTGCGGATCTTCGTCACGGTGTTCGGCTCGATGGCGACCACGGTTACCGGCACAGAAGTGCCGTCCGCTGCGAAGATCTGGGTCATCCCAACCTTTCGGCCGAGCAGTCCTAGCGTCACTTCACTCACCTACATCTTAATTTCGATGTCCACGCCTGCAGCCAGAGTTAGCCGCATGAGCGCGTCCACGGTCTTTGGTGTTGGATCAATGATGTCCACCAGTCGCTTGTGCGTTCGAATCTCGAACTGCTCGCGTGCGTCCTTGTCAATGAACGGCGAGCGAAGCACGGTGAACTTCTCGATTCGCGTTGGCAGCGGCACCGGACCTATCACATCGGCACCAGTGCGCTGAGCCGTCTCAACGATCGTCTGGGCAGACTGATCGATGAGGCGGTGGTCATACGCCTTGAGCCGAATGCGGATCCGCTGCTTCGCCATCTGCTACTCGGTGATCTTCGTGATGGAGCCGGCACCAACGGTGCGGCCGCCTTCGCGAATGGCGAAGCGCTGACCAACCTCGATCGCGATCGGGGTGATCAGCTCAACCGTCATCTCAACGTTGTCGCCCGGCATGATCATCTCGGCGCCCGCTGGGAGGCCGATGGAGCCGGTGACGTC